>ENA-UOOI01000692-UOOI01000692.1-fermentation-metagenome-genome-assembly--contig:-NODE-692-length-41434-cov-3.947848_pt1 | contig 41434 bp, 39 predicted proteins | sample MGYA00245779_ERZ724027 | MGnify/ENA primary metagenome ERZ724027 (study PRJEB28704, sample SAMN03018318) | fermentation metagenome | biome: anthropogenic terrestrial biome; feature: soil; material...
TGATAGGGGTCTCCAAAACCTTTGGTGGGAGTTCGATTCTCTCATCCCCTGTTACCTAAAAAGTCCACAAATGTTTAATATTAAACATTTGTGGACTTTTTATATTAGGATTTTTTGTATCGTATAAAATATCTGCTATAGTATAGCCCGAATGAATAGTTCTTTATTTTTTGATTTGGCTGGGAGAATAGCCTGTTCTCTTTTTAAAAATACGGCTGAAATAGAGAGAATCGCTGTAACCCACGGCCTCTGCCGCTTCGTTTATCCGAAGACCTTGTTCACGCAGAAGAGAGGCAGCGATATCCATCCGGTAATCAATTAAAAAATCAATTGGTCTCTTGTGTGTGTATTTGTAGAAGATATAAGACATCTGAGATTCGCTTTTGCCGATCAGATCTGCCAGTTCTTTCATACTGACCGGCTCTGAATAGTGTTTCTTGATATAGGACAGAATCTGCGAGACATAATAATAATCACCTTTAAGAGCATCCTCCTTACTCCCGTAAAAGATGTGCTGAAATATCTGCTGTGTGAGAATTTTTTTCTGTAGTATGGTGTGGATATCCATAGCTTCGTTCTGCTCTGCTAACTCCTGCAGTGCAGGCTCAATCTGGGGAAGATTAACCGGAACTTCAAATAATAAATCACTGTTAATCTGTTTGTAATACAGATTGATGTGTACAAAGGGACAGTCACTTTTGATGCGAAAACTAAGCTGGCGGCCGGGGCAGCCATGTACCAGTATTCCAGGTTTCGCGAAAAAGGTTTCATCATCAAATGAAATCAGTGCCTCCCCCTGTATACAAAAAATAAAGGCTCCATGAATTGTTGGATATGAGGCAGAAGTTTCATCTTTATATCGTGTAAATCGTATAGTATTGTGTACTTGGAAAGGCGCACGTATATATGCCTCTTTTAATATATTAAATTTGTTTTGCGAATGCAAAAGTATCATCTCCTTGAAAAAGTCTGCATTGGATGTAACAGAGAGTATCAGTTCCTGTTAATCCGTTGATTGAGATAAGATAATGCGGCTTCAAGTTTAAAACCTATATTATCATGATGTCCATATGAATTCCATTCTAAATATACATTATTACTGGGAAGATTCTTGATATCTTGTGCACGACCGCCCTCGTTTCTTCCGGAACTGATATAAATATCAGCCGACGGATTAACGAGATAAGTCTTTTCGATAAATTGAGTCCAGCCGTTGTACCAGAAAGAGCCGGATATACTTGATATGTGGCCGAATTTCTCTGTGACAAACAGGGAATAGACACTGAGCAGCCCGCCCAGAGAATAGCCCATAATGGCGTTACTTTCCGGATTGGAATCACAGTGAAACATTTCCTGTATGCGGGGCATGATTTGATTTTGAAGAAACACAAGGTGCTCACTGCCTCCTCCGCCGAAGTCCAAAAAACGCTTATTCAGAGCCTTTGCAGGCCATGGCGTATATTCGGATATTCGATCGGACGCGGGGATACCCACAAGTATAAAGTCAAATGATGTCTGCTCTATTGGGAGATGATCTAAGAATGGAAACAGGGCATCTCCGTCCAGCAGATAGACAGTTGGGTATGCGGCCTGTGATTCATCATAAGCTTTCGGAAGGAGAATTTCTACATTACGCCCGACTATCAATGCCTTGATTTTTTGTTGTCTCATATTATTTATTATATAAGAAGTCTGCTAATTCTTCAAGTGTGTCAAAATTACGTACCCCATAGTCCATAAATGCATCATAAGGCACTTCAATAATCTTTTTATCGGCTATTGCAGGCACAGATGAGAGAAGTGACTCATTTAAGAGAGCTTCTTTGGCACTTACATCTATGTCCTTGTTCCTTGTGGAAGTGATGTAAATGATGGCATCGGGATTTGCGCTGACCATATTCTCAAGTGTCAGGCCATTTCCACCCTTCTCCATCACATTTTCTGCATTCAGGGTTTGAAGTATACCGTTTTGCAATTTCGCATTTGCTCCAAAAACAACAAAGTTGCCCTCCTGATAAGTTGCCATAACCACAACCTTTTTTATATCTGTTCCCGTAGCATCACGTACCGTCTTTGTAACAGTCGAAAGCCTGTTCTCCAGGCTGTCCGCATATTCTTTTGCCCTGTCCTGCACATCAAAAATTTCACCCAGATTACGGACATCATCGATGATACTTTCCATCGTGACAGCAGTACTCATGTCGCTGGCTTTCTGAGCATAAACGTTGATACCGAGAGCATTTAACTCTACTATACTGCCAAAGGTGCCCTCTTCGAAGGTGGCACTGCGTCCGATGATGATATCCGGCTCCGCCTCAGCGATAACCTCTTTGCTGATTGTCATCTTGTCACCCAGCTTAGGCAGAGACTCATATAGATCTGCCCATTCATTACCGGGCTCATTGTCGATAGCGATGGTACCGATAATCTTATCCTGCAGGCCCAGACGATATAACATGTCAATGGAAGATGCATTGGCTGTAACAATGCGTTCAGGCACTTTTTCAAATGTTTGATCTATAGAAATAAAATCACTGCCCCTTGTCTGTATAGTCAGAGGATAAGCAGTAGATGTGGATGCGCCAGATGCTGATGAGGCTGAAAGCAGGGAAGAATTACTTATAGAGGCAGCGGCTGATTCATCGGATTTTTGATTCCCGCATCCAGCAAAAATCTGTGAGGAGAGTATAACGGCTGTAAGTAAAAGGGTTGCTCTTTTTTTCATAATCTTAAATCTCACTTTCTAATATATGTAATGGAAAATAGCTAATGGACATCCGGCCTGCGGAATCCTTTGTGATATCGCAGTCTACATGATAAACACGGTTAATCATGTTTCGGTTAATCACTTCATCTGGTGTTCCGCAGGAATCGATAGCTCCATGCTTGATGATGTAAATCTTGTCACAGTACTGTGCAGCAAGTGAAAGATCGTGGAGCGCAGCAAATACATTTATTCCGAGATTCTTAATGATTCCAAGAATTTGCAGCTGATAGGTAATGTCCAGATGATTGGTGGGCTCGTCTAATATGAGCAGGGAAGGCTTCTGGGCAAGGGCGCGCGCCAGGATAATTCGTTGCTTTTCACCGCCGGAGAGAGTTGTAAAGCTGCGCTTTGTGTAATCTGACATTCCGACTTTTTCCAGTGAATCTCTGACAATTTCATAATCCCGGATTTTTTCCCGTTCCAGTGCTCCGAGGTGAGGTGTGCGCCCCATCATCACAACCTCTTCAACGCACAAATCAAAGTTAATATTGTTAAATTGCCCGACTACGGCCATTTCCCGGGCAAGATTTTTAGGTTTATATGAAGGCAGCGGGCGGTCATCCAGTAATACAGCACCGCCGCTCGGCTTATGCATACGGTAAACGGTACGCAGAAGGGTCGATTTTCCGCTGCCATTTGGCCCTAAAAGCCCGACAAACTGTCCCCCGTCTATCTGCATGGATATATCGTTTATGATGGGGGCAGAGGAGAGAGATACTTTTAAGTTTTCCAGTTCAAGATTCATATTAATCACCTCAGGATCCAAAATGATAGTGGCGTTTTACCAGAATATATGCGAAGAATGGTGCACCAATCATAGATGTTACAATGCCGATAGCAAGCTCTCCGCCCGGAATGACAATACGGGCAAATGCATCTGCCCATGTGAGAAATATTCCGCCCAGCAGAATCGCCACAGGCAGAAGGCGGCGATGATCTGCACCCACTAGAGCCCGGGAAATATGGGGCACCATCAGTCCCACAAAGCCGATCACACCGCAGTTAGATACGATAATTCCGGTCAGCAGAGCGGCGGCAAGCATATATAACTTGCGGTAAAAGGTAAGATTGACACCCAGCGTGGAGGCGGCCTCATCACCAAGCAGCATTGTGTTAAGATTTCGATACTGACTGATAAAAAAGATACAGCAGCATAAAACTACAAGAAAAGGCCAGAATAGGTTATTCCACTTTGCCCGGGTAAGGGAGCCCATGGTCCAGAATTTGATGCTTAGCATTCCTGTGCCGTCTCCTGCCATGGAGATAATAAAGTTGGAAAATGAACTGCATAGGGCGTTGATTACGGTACCTGATAAAATCAGTTTTCCTGATGTCATTGTTCCTCCGATGGAGGCCATCATCAAAACTCCGGCTGTGGCACCGAGGGCACCAAGAAAGGACAGTACAGAGATACTGGATACATTTCCCATAAATACGAGGTGCGTTCCCATAAACACTGCAAAGGTTGCACCCAGAGAGGCTCCGGAAGAGATACCCAGGATATAAGGCTCAGCAAGTGGATTTTGAACGGTAGACTGCATGACAGTACCGCATACGGAGAGCCCGGCACCGGCGATGATGCCGAGAAGAACCCGCGGAAGACGTATTTCCCATATGATTTTGGCGATTGAACTCTGGAGTAGTTCCTCTGCGCCGGAGGCAGCCCTACCAAACAGATGATAGATCAACACATGATAGATATCTGAGGGTGAAATGCGAACGGCACCAAAAGTCATTGTCAGACATATGGATACCAGTAAAAGAGCTGTGAGAACAACTATAAGCAGGATAAATGAATGTGAACTCCCACCGTCTTTTTTTACCGATGCATCCATATTTCTTTTAAAAAATAAATTCAAAATAATTCCTCCAAAATGGTTAGTCATAACTAATACATGTGCCATCATACCACACAAAAAAGAAGCCGACAATAGAGGATTTATTGTTTTATGGACTATTATTTAAAAAATAAGATATTTTTTAAGGAGGCTTATAATATACAATCCGTGACCTGGATTACTCAAACAGGCGAGAAATTTGAAGGTTAATTTTAAGGTTAATTTAAGCATGCCAGGTTATGATAGGATCATGTTAAGGAAACGGAGGGAAACAACATGAAGACAGCAGTAAAGCAAGTGCAGAAAATTTTTAAGAGAACCGAAAAGAAATATTTGCTTACTAGAGAACAGTACAGTGTGATTCATGAGGTTCTGTCCAAAAGAATGGAACCGGATATGTATGCAGAATATTCTATCTGTAATATCTATTATGACACCCGTGATTTCAGCCTGATTCGTACATCTATTGAGAAACCAATATATAAGGAAAAAATCAGACTTCGAAGTTATGGAGTTCCTGGTGATTATGATAAAGTATTTCTGGAAATAAAGAAGAAATCGCAGGGAATTGTCGGAAAAAGAAGGATTATTCTGTCGCTTCAGGAGGCGGAACAATACCTGAACAAAGGTATTTATCCTGATAGTTTGGACTGTCAGATCTTACATGAGATAGATTTTGCCAAAGACAGGTACCAGGTGGTACCGGCTGCCTATATCTCTTATGATCGTGAAGCATTGTCCGGACTGGAGGATAAGAACTTAAGAATCACTTTCGACCAGAACATTCTCTGTCGTAAGGAAGACTTGCATCTCAATTCGAAGAGATATGGGGTTCCGATTCTCGAAGAAAATCAGATTCTTATGGAAATAAAGATTCCAGGATCAATGCCGATATGGCTTGCGAGACTGCTTTCAGAACTGAAGATCTTTCCTACTTCATTTTCTAAATATGGCACATATTATCAACAACATCTCTTGTCGGAATGTTTTTTGTTTTTGCCGAAATCAGCACAGAGAGTGACAAACGTAAACAATGTAAGTAGGGGAGGTGTAAGATATAATGCTTAACAGTATATTATCTACAGCAGAAACATCATCGATCAGTCTGGAGCAATTTCTGGCTTGTACTGCGGTATCATTGATACTGGGAATTATGATTTCATTGGTACACTGCTATAAAAACAGAGCTTCTAAGAACTTTTTACTGACACTGGCGATTCTTCCTGTGATCGTACAAGTCGTCATCATGATTGTAAATGGTAATCTTGGAACAGGAGTTGCAGTCATGGGAGCATTTTCGCTGGTACGTTTTCGTTCCGTGCCGGGGAATTCGAGAGAGATTGCAAATATATTCCTTGCAATGGCCGTTGGACTTGCAGCCGGTGTCGGATATCTGGGAATTGCAGTAATTCTGTTTGTCATTGTGGCAGTACTGCAGATTCTGCTGATGGTCGTGCCATTACTTGGTGAGAATCATTATGAGAAAGATTTGAAGATCACGATTCCGGAGAATCTGGATTATCAGAATATTTTTGACGATGTGTTCGATACATATACAACACATACACAACTGGATAAAGTGCGAACCGTCAATATGGGAAGTCTGTATGAGTTACGTTACCGTGTGGTACTGAAAGATCAAAGGAAGGAAAAAGAGTTTCTGGATGCACTCAGGTGCAGAAATGGAAATCTTGGCATCACATGTGGCAGACCCGCTGCAGGACGTGAGGAATTATAAATAAAAAGAAAGATACGAGGAAAAATATTATGAAAACAAAGTATTTAATCTCAGGTGTATTATTATCTGTGATGCTCATAGCCGGCATGACCGGATGTGGGAGCACATCAAATACAAGCAGCAGCTCCAATACGAGGAGTTCAACGACAACAGCGGCGAAGACAGCTGCGGCAGCATCTACAAAGGTAGAAGCCGCAGATATCAGCTATGACGAGGATGATAAAGATGATGCATGGAGCAAAGATGATGTCACAACCATTACGCTGGATGATTCTTCTGTGAAGATTGATGGTTCTGACGCATCTGAAACAGATGGCGTTATTACGATTAAAAATGCAGGGACCTATGAGATCAGTGGAACTCTTTTGGATGGGCAGATTGTTGTGGAGGCAAATTCCGATGATGTTGTTCATATTGTGCTTAACGGAGCGAATATCACTTCTTCTGACGGTCCGGTGATTAATGGAACACAGAGTGGAAAGATCATACTTACTCTGGCGGAAGGAACAGAAAACAAATTGACCGATGGAAACAATTACAGTGATCTGGATGATGACGAGGAGCCAGATGCGGCCATATTCAGCAAAGATGATCTTACAATCAACGGAGCCGGGACACTGAATGTCAAAGGCAATTATAAGAATGGTATTCATGGAAAAGACGGTGTAAAGGTTATTAGTGGAGTTATCAGTATAGATGCTGTAAACCACGCAGTCAGTGGAAAAGACTATATCGCGGTCAGCGGAGGCACATTAAATCTGACTTCTGTTGAGGACGCACTTCATTCGGCTACGGATGTCCAGGTTACTGATGGTAAGATTACGATCAGTGCAGGAGATGATGCAATCCATGCAGACAGTACAGTGACGATAGATGGCGGTACGATTTTGATAGACAAAAGTAATGAAGGAATTGAAGGTACGGTTGTCACCATCAATGATGGAGACATTTCTGTTACTTCCTCGGACGATGGAATTAACGGATCCAACGGACTGACAGATAATTCGTCAGATACTTCAGATGCATCCTCCGGTCAAGACACTAAAAATGGACCGGGAAGAATGGGAGGATCCATGGAAAACGATGAGAATGTTCTGGTCACGATTAATGGCGGGAAGATATACATCAATGCTGAAGGAGATTCCATCGATTCGAACGGCAGCCTGACAATCACAGGAGGAGAGACAGTAATTGATGGGACAGTCAGCGGAGGCAACGGAATTCTCGATTATAACGGCAAAGGGATAATCACAGGAGGGACACTGATAGGGGTGGGAACCTCGGATATGGCACAGAGTTTTTCGGACGGTTCCACACAATATAGTCTGTTGTATGGTTTTGACTCTTCAAAAAATGCCGGAACAAAGGTTTCACTAAAAGATTCTTCCGGAAGTGAAATGATATCGACCACAGCGGCAAAAACGTATCAGGCAGTTGTAATCAGTTTTCCCGATCTATCTAAAGGTGGTACGTATTCTCTGTATATCAATGATACAAAAGTTGAAGATATTACACTTGATTCAGTCAGCACGCAAGCCGGAAATATCAGCGGTCAGGGCAGACCAGGTGGCGAAAGCGGTCAGGGAGATCCTCCAAAGATGCAAGAGGGTGGACAGGGACGGGGCCCCGGTAAAAAATAACAGATACAGCTAAGAAAGAGGATGTGATTTATATGAATGAGAATATACGTATTGCACTGATCCCGGCATATGAACCAGATGTGAAGCTGATAGTTTTGCTTTACAGTCTGAGGGATTCGAATTTCAGGAGTATTGTAATCGACGATGGAAGTGGAGAGAAATATGCTGAGATATTTCGTTGGGCATCAGAATTTTCAACTATACTGACTCATCCAAGAAATTGTGGAAAAGGAAAGGCGATTAAAACGGCACTTACTTATATCAGAGAAAAATTCGAAGAGCCATATACGGTTGTGACGATGGATGCGGATGGTCAGCACCAAATCAGTGATGCAATCAGAATCTGTGATGCTGCCGAAAAGAAACCGGATACTCTTATCTTGGGTAGCCGGGTTCTGAAAAAAAAGGTTCCGATTCGAAGCAGAATAGGAAACAGCATAACACGTGGCGTATTTACAGTATCCACAGGTCTTCATATTCACGATACACAGACAGGTCTTCGGGCGTTTGACAGCAGACAGGTTCCTGCCATGCTCTCCATACCGGGAGAGCGGTATGAATATGAGATGAATGTACTTCTGGAATTTGCTCATGAAAAACGCTCAATAGAGGAAATAGAGATTCCGGCTGTATATTTTGACAATAACAGTGGTTCGCACTTTGATACAGTAAAGGATTCTTATCGGATTTATAAGGAAATTGCCAAGTTTTCAGCTTCGTCATTTTTAAGTTTTCTGACGGATTATAGTCTGTATAGTATCTTCACTGTTTTCACGGGAGAATTTGGCGGAATTGGGTTAATGGCATCGAATGTGACAGCACGGATTGTCAGTTCTATAGTCAATTTCACCTTGAATAGAAAGTTTGTCTTTCATATTGAAAATAATCTATGGCAGTCAGCACTTAAGTATTTTACACTTGCAGCAGGAATTCTGATCGGTGATACCTTTGTACTCAACAGGATTGTCGCAAATACCACACTCAATCCATACGTGGCAAAACTGATTACGGAAGCATTTTTCTTCATCATAAGCTGGTTTGAGCAACACCTGTTTGTTTTTAGAAAAGAAGGAAAGTCAAGAACAAGAAAGAGAACAGCATGAAAAAAAATCTTAAGAAAAGAGTATGGGAGGTTTTGTTTTACCTGATTCTGACTGCATTTACAGCTTATGTGGCATTAGACACTTTCGTTATCACCCATGTATATCAGTCAGTTGAATCTGAAAGTAATACTACCACCGCAAAGGCGGCGACAATTAGTTCGATGAGTACCTCTTCTTTGAGTGCAACATCTGCGGAAGACAGTTATAGCGATGGAAATATTACAATAAAAATTACCGAGGAACATGTTGATGATACCACAGTCTATGTTGCAGACGTAACTCTTGCATCGGCCGATTCTTTGAAAACAGCTTTTGCACAAAACGCATATGGACAGAATCTGACGGAAACTACTTCAGAGACAGCATCCGAAAACAATGCAATTCTTGCAATCAATGGTGATTATTATGGTGCGCAGAGATCAGGATATGTACTTAGAAACGGAATCCTGTACAGAGATACAGCCGAAGAGAAGCAGGAAGATCTGGTAATAGGGACTGATGGATCCTTTAAGATTATTAATGAGAGTGATGTACCTGCGTCCGAATTGCTGGAAGACGGGGCTGAGCAGATCTTATCTTTCGGACCGGGACTTGTTAGTAATGGCAATGTGACAGTCACAGAAGGGGAGGAAGTCGGTAAGGCAAAGGTGAGCAATCCAAGAACCGCAATTGGAATAATTGATGATCTGCATTATGTTTTCGTTGTATCAGACGGCCGTACAAATGAAAGTACCGGTCTGTCCCTTTACCAGCTGGCTGAGTTTATGGATGGGCTTGGCGTAGAAACCGCTTATAATCTGGATGGTGGCGGATCATCCACAATGTATTTTAAAGGAACTGTGATTAACAATCCGACCACAGGCGGAGGCAAGATCTCGGAAAGGAAGGTGAGTGATATTGTCTACATTGGATAAAAACGAACTGAGAGAGCAAAGAAATCGTATGAGGGTAACAGGAATGCGATATCTTATGGCAACCTTATTCTGCATCGTATTTGCCGCTGTCTATGAGTATTTTAGCCATCAGGTATATTCAGATTATATGATATTTGCCTTTGCGTTTCCCATGATAGGCGGAGCTCTTCCTTTCCTACTGGTGGCGTTACGAGGGAGAAATTTCCCGGATGATATTGCTATTTCGCTATATAATCCGGGAATTGCGTCATTGACTGTAGGAAGTATCATGCACGGAGTTTTAGATATCTATGGAACAACAAACAGTTTGAGCAATGTATACTGGATCGTAGGAACTTTTCTTACAGTGGCAGGAATATTCGAAGGAATCAGACACAGCTGATTTCCATTTTGGCATAATGGATACAATGGAGCATTTGAAGATGAATTGACAGCGGATTGGTCCGATATCTCTAGCCTACTATCTGATTTTGTTACATGAAACATTGCTTTCATTACATATACAACAAAATAGTCTGGAATTATGTTAAAATATCATATTTATATTAGAAAAAAATAGAATCTGTCATATGTGGTTTCACATGATGAAACGGGGATGTAACAAGGATGAAAGACAATTTGTTTGAATTATACAAAAAGATGTCTGCAACAACCTATATTTCTGCGGAGAAATTGGCCAAAGTTACAGGTGTCAGTGTAAAGACCGTTCGAAACCGTCTAAGTACATTGGATGAGTGGCTGAAAAAGAATGATGCTTCTTTAATCTCAAAGCCGAGATATGGATATCGGATCTCTACAGAAAACTATGATGTGTTGTATCAAAAATTGATGCAGGAACAGGAAGATAGACAGGGGGTACCAGATAACTTACAGGAGCGAGTTCAGTATGTCCTGCTGTATCTGTTATGCCAGGACCACTATGTCAAGACCGATGATTTGATTCTCTTTTTATACATATCGAAGGGAACGCTGTCAGGAGTTCTAAAGGAAACAGAAAAGATTTTAAATAATTACCAGCTCCATCTGGACAGGCGCCCCAATTACGGAATAAAAGTGATCGGAAAAGAATTTGATATTCGTAATTGTATGTTGGAATATTTTGTGAAAAGAAGCCTGCCTGATCTCGACGAAAAAAAGCAAAAAATGGATATCGATTATATTGCGGCCTTAACTGAAAACCTTACAAGAAAATATGATGTGCATTTATCGGAAATATCATATGAAAATATTGTATTAATCTTATACATTACATTAGATCGGCTGAAAAGAGAGCATTACGTGGAGAGTTTGGATGAACAGCAGAATATAGACAGGAATACGCCCGAGTTTCACATGCTTGAGGAGATCACAGATAATATAGAAAAGGATTATTCTGTGATTTTTCATAAGGAAGAACTTGATTATCTTTATCTACATTTGATGAGTAAACAGACAACAAAGGGAGAAAGCACCCATATTGTAATCGGCGAAGAAGTCAGTAATCTTGTCGATGATATGTTAGAATTTTTATATCATGAGACCATGTTTGACTTTTACAGTGATCTGGAAGTACAGATGTTGCTGAAACAGCACATGGCCAAGATGGATATTCGAATCCGTTATCATATTTTTTTAAAAAACCCCATGCTGCAGGAGATAAAAGATCATCATTTTACGGCATATACGATAGCAACGATGGCTTCTACGGTTCTAAAGAACCATTATAAAACCGATATCCCCGAGGAAGAAACGGGATATTTGGCTTTGATCTTTTCCATTGGATTGGAATGCAGAGAAAGTGAAAAAAACAGAAATTTCATATCCTCATTGTATGTACATCAGGAAAAGGGAGTTCTCAACTGCTGAAATATGAATATATGCATCGTTTTCGGGAGTATATCGATATTATTCACACCTGCGATATGATAGAATTAAAAAATTACGATCTTCAAGGTATCGACTTTGTGTTCACCACGGTTCCAATTCCGTGGGAGCTGCCAAAACCGATCATAGAAATTGGCTTGTTCTTGCATGAAAGAGAGATCCCTAAGATTTTAAATGTTCTAAAAAACCAACGGACAATTCCCTGGGAGAAGTATTTTTTGGAGAACGGATTTTGCGATTCACTGAGGGCGCAAAGCAAAGAGGATGCTCTGAGGAAGATTTGCATGTTAGCCAGGGAACAGGAAAATATTGGGGAGGATTTGTTTTCTTCCGTGATGGAACGAGAAAGCTATGGTCCTACAGATTTTGGGGATTTGATTGCAATACCACATCCAAATCGAGGGATGACAAAACATACAAGCGTTTATGTCTCAATCCTGGAAAAACCAATTCCCTGGGAACATCATAATGTCCAGATTGTCTTTTTGACCTTGATCGGAACAGAAGAGGATAAGAAATTACCCAACTTTTATGAAGTCTTCCTAGATTTTGTTTTAGACAAAGAGGATATCGAATGCCTGTTGGAGGCACGAAGTTATAAGAAATTAATAGAATTGTTAGAGAGATAATGCCACATTCAATTCCTGCCAGATTGAATGTGGCATTTTTCTGGCTGGAGATCATCCGAATTTTCTGATAACGTGTATGTTACAAGGAGGAGAGAGACATGGATTTAGAAGAACAGATTATGAACATGATTGCCGATGGCGGAGAAGCCAAGAGCAGAGCCATGGAAGCAATCCAGGCGGCAAAGCGTACACAATTTGAGGCTGCAGAGGAAAAGATGAGAGAATGTGAAGAAGCTTTAACGCGGGCGCATCAGATTCAGACAGAACTTTTAACCAGCGAAGCAGCCGAGCCGGAGACCGTTACCGTATCACTTCTTATGGTTCATGCGCAGGATCATCTTATGAATGCCATCACTACCAGCGATCTGGCCATGGAATTCATTGAAATGTATAAAAAGATGAATACAATTTTATCGGGAAAGGAGAAATAAAGGATGATTTATATTACGTTGGTTTGTGCAGGAGGAATGTCTACGAGTATTCTGGCAAAGAAGATGGAGAAGGAGGCGAAGAGCCAGGGAAAAGAAGTGAAGGTAACAGCCATGTCTGAATCTGCCTTTAAAACTTACAAGGAACCGACCGATGTTCTGCTTTTAGGACCCCAGGTCGGATACATTCTGGAACGAATGAAAAAAGACTATGAACCGAAAGGAATCAAGGTACAGGTGATCGATCGGATGGCCTATGGTCAGATTAATGGAAAAGCAGTTCTGGAGAGTGCACTTGCTCTGTTAAAGGAATCCTGATATGAAAACAGAGAGACAGGTAGTACTGGAAGGCGCATATAATTTCCGTGATATCGGAGGGTATCGAACCATAGATGGAAAAAAGGTTAAAAAAGGTCTTTTATACCGTTCCGATGAATTGTGTTACTGTACACAAAAGGATGTACATACGCTGGAACAGTTAGGTCTAAAAAGTATTATTGATTATCGCGGGGATCGAGAATGGAAGGAAAAGGAAGATGTTCACATAGAAAATGTGACGATCTATCATCTGGATCCGAAAGCAGACACGGCTGCCATGGCATCGGCCGGTCTTGCAGATCTGAAAGAACAAGGATATGGGGAATTGACAGCTGATGCTGCAAGAAAGCTGATGGTGGAACAGAATCGTCAGTTTGTCTTGACAGAGAGCAGCAAATGTGTTTATGGGAAGATGTTTGAACTTATTCTGGATCAAAAAAATCTGCCGCTGGTACAGCACTGCCGCGGCGGAAAAGACAGGACAGGTTATGGAGTGGCTTTGATTCTACTTCTGTTGGGTGTTGATCAGGATACGGTATTGCAAGATTATATGGACACAAATGTGTGTAAGTATGAAAAAAATCAGAAAAGTCTGCAAGCGGTGTCCGAGATGCCAAACAGGGAGGATTTTGTTCAGGCGCTGCGTTACTTAAAGGAGGCAAGCGAAGAATTCCTTTTGACGGCACTGGATGAAATAAAAAAACGTTATGGTACGGTTTCGGAATATGCCATGCAGGAACTGGGTATGACAAAGGAAAAGCAAAAAACACTAAAAGATATGTTCTTGGAGGAAGGATAAGGAAATGGAAAATAAAAAAGTAATGGACAAGGTGGTAGGGCTTGCCGAAAAATTTCAGAGCAATCGAATTGTCCGCGCGATTTCCGGCGGTATGACAGGTGTTATGGCGATCATGCTCATCAGCAGCTTCGCAACACTCATCGGGGCAATTAACTTTTGGGGAATTGGAACATTTTTTGAAAATACTGGCATTAAAAGTATTCTCAACCAGATCGTAGATATGACAAATGGTATTATTGCAATCTATATTGCTTTTGTTGTGGCTTACAAGATGGGTGAGATCTATGAATCTGATGCTCTGAACTGCGGGATTGTCGGACTGATGTCTTTCCTTATCCTGACTCCCCTGGTCGAGATATCGGAAGGAAGCATGGGGATTGGTCTGTCGGATGTGGGCTCTGGCGGTGTATTTGTGGCAATGATATCATCCGTGGTATTCGGACGTCTGTATATTTTTCTCATGGATAAAAAAATTACAATTAAAATGCCAGATGTAGTTCCACCTGTTGTCGGAAATGCATTTGCATCCATTATACCGGGAGCTGCAGCTGCTCTTGGAAGCGGTATTGTATATGAAATTATGGCTAACACAGAATATGACAGCTTGTCAAATTTTATCTATGCAATCTTGCAGAAACCGCTCACAGCTTTGGGATCAAATATTATAGCGGCGATGTTCATTGTAGCAGTAATTGAATTTTTCTGGTTTTTTGGAATCCACGGCGTTATGGTTGTCATGCCGATTCTAATGGCTATCTTTTACGGACCGCAGGTTGCCAATATGGAGGCGTATAATGCCGGAAAGGCTCTTCCTTATCTGTTTACTTATGGTTTTATCTTAAACAATCGTGGTGCAAGAAGTTTTGCTGTTGCGCTGCATTGTATATTCAATTGTAAATCTGAGCAGTTAAAAGCAGTGGGGAAAGCGGGATTAGTTCCTTCTTTGTTCGGAATTTCTGAGCCCATTAAGTTCGGTATTCCTCAGGTTATGAATATCCGAATGCTTCTTCCGCTGATACTGACACCGGCAGTCTCTGTATTTAGTGCATGGCTGCTGACAGTTATAGGATTTTTGCCATACCATAATGGCGTTACACTTCCACTTGGATTTCCCATTATTGTAAACGGATTTTTTATGAACGGCTGGCAGGGAATCGTGGCACAGTTGGTACAGGTGGTTCTTTGCTATATCATCTATATTCCGTTTATGAGATGGGAAGACAAGGCTCATGTGGCGGAAGAAGAAGAAAATAGAAGAATGATGGAAAGCGAAGCAGTTACAGAATAAGAAACTGGGAGGTTTAGAAGTTGATGAAGAAAACAAAGACATTTCCTAATAATTTTTTCTGGGGCGGAGCAACCGCGGCAAACCAGTGTGAAGGTGGATGGAAGGAGGGAGGCAAGGGTCCTTCTGTATCGGATCATTATACGGCAGGAAGCCGACAGGTTCCCCGTAAGTTTACCCGAGAGATTGATCCAAATCAGAGCTATCCCAGTCATGAGGCAATCGACATGTATCATCATTATAAAGAAGACATTGTCCTATTTGCTGAGATGGGATTCAAGATGTATCGTCTCTCGATTGCGTGGAGCCGCATATTTCCCAGGGGAGATGAGAGTGCACCGAATGCAGAGGGAATTGAATTTTATCGAGATATATTTTTAGAGTGTAAGAAATACAAGATAGAACCCCTTGTGACCATACAGCATTTTGACATGCCGTATCATCTCTGTGAAAAATACAATGGTTTTGCAGATCGAAGAGTGGTTGATTATTATCTCAATTACTGTCGGACAATATTTACAGAATATAAAGGTCTGGTGAGATACTGGCTGACATTTAATGAAATCAATGCCTTAAGCCATAGTTTTGGAGAAACACTAGGGGGCGGAATTTTGCCAAAAGAAGATGCCGATATGGGCAATCCATTTGCAAACAGCAAGACAGAATCTCCTGAAGTGGCCAGCCGACGCTTTACAGCGCTGCACCATGAGTTTTTGGCAAGTGCGAAAGCAGTGAAGCTGGCACATGAAATTGATGAAAATAATCGCGTGGGCTGTATGATAGCGGGAACGTGTGTCTATCCATATACCTGTAATCCGGATGACATGCTTGCCAGCCAGCAGCGGATGAATATGGGAAACTGGTTTTGCAGTGATGTGCAGGTTCGCGGCGCCTATCCACATTATGCTAAACGCTACTTTCAGGAACACAATATTCAGGTGACGAAGGAGCCGGGCGACGATGAGATACTAAAAGCCGGATGTGTAGATTTCTACTCTTTCAGTTATTATTCCAGTGCCTGTGCCAGTGCAGATCCTGAGATGAAAAAGACGGCGGGCAATATGATGGGAGATGCAGTTTCGAATCCTTATCTCAAGGCGAGCGATTGGGGCTGGATGATTGACCCCAAGGGACTGCGTTATTTCCTGAATGAAGTGTATGCCCGATACGAAGTTCCGATTATGGTGGTGGAAAACGGACTCGGTGCCGCTGATACGTTGGAGCCGGATGGGAGTATTCATGATGATTATCGGATCGATTACTTGAGATGGCATGTAGAGCAAATGGCGGAGGCCATCGAAGATGGGGTAGATCTCATCGGATATACGCCGTGGGGCTGTATTGATCTTGTCAGTGCAAGCACAGGTGAGATGATGAAACGTTATGGGTTTATCTATGTAGATAAAGACGATGAGGGAAACGGCACTTTAGAGAGGATTCGAAAAGACTCTTTCTACTGGTATCAAGAGCTGATTTCCAGCAACGGCGAGAGTGTCTGACATCAGCTGCAAGAAACACAAAACTTAGCAGAAAGGTAGCAAATCATGATAAAAAAGCAATTGAAAGTGATCAATAAAACAGGTCTTCATGCACGTCCTGCCTCTGAACTTGTGCTAAAAGCCAAGAAATTTGAAAGCAAAGTGACAATTCGTAATCTGGATCAGGATAAAGAGGCAGTGAATGCGAAATCAGTCGTGCGAATCATGGCAGAAGGATTGAAGCAGGGAACAAGAATTGAGATAGCTGCAGACGGTTCTGATGAAGAAAATGCAGTCGAAGAATTATGTGCACTGGTAGAAAGTGGATTTGGTGAATAAAGGTGATTTGAAAAAAGGGGCCATCCCCTTTTTTTCTATCTTCAAACACGAGTAATAACTAAAAAACTAACTATGTTAAAAATATAACGTTAATATATTGACAAACAATGCAGCATGTTGTAAACTATACGAGTAAGTTATTAATGTAAAAAGATTTGAATAACAGGAGGCACTAAGATGGCTAATAAGGATAAGACAGTTGTACCTGATATCGTGAACAGTACAGAAACCCTCAGCATTAAGATACAGGCGATGCGCCAGGCTCAGAAGATATTTGCTGCCTATACGCAGGAGCAGGTAGATAAAATCTTCTTTGAAGCGGCTATGGCAGCGAACAAACAGCGCATCCCTCTTGCAAAACTGGCAGTGGAAGAGACACAAAGAGGTGTTGTGGAAGATAAGGTAATTAAGAACCATTATGCAGCGGAGTATATATATAATGCGTACAGACATACAAAGACCTGTGGTGTTATTGAAGAAGATCCGGCATATGGAATTAAGAAGATTGCAGAACCTCTTGGCCTGATTGCAGCAGTTATCCCCACCACAAACCCTACTTCAACAGCAATTTTTAAAACTTTGATTAGTTTAAAGACGAGAAATGCGATCATTATCAGTCCTCATCCGGCCGCAAAAAGATGTACGATCGAGGCTGCGAGGGTGGTACTTGAGGCGGCGGTAAAAGCAGGGGCTCCCGAAGGAATCATTGGTTGGATAGATGAACCCTCTCTCGAACTTACAACACAGGTAATGCGAGAGTCAGATATTATTCTGGCGACAGGCGGACCGGGGATGGTGAAATCTGCGTATTCATCGGGAAAACCGGCACTGGGAGTAGGATCGGGCAACACACCAGTCATCATAGATGACACAGCAGATATCAAGATGGCTGTCAGCTCAATTATTCATTCTAAGACATTCGATAACGGTATGATTTGTGCCTCCGAGCAATCTGTAACAGTTCTTGAAGATATATATGATGAAGTCAAAAAGGAATTTGCTTATCGTGGATGCTATTTTTTGAAAAAGAAAGGTGAGCTTGATAAGGTGCGAAAGACGATAATGATCAACGGTGCACTGAATTCAAAGATTCCGGGAATGTCGGCGTGTGCGATTGCAAAAATGGCGGGTATAGATGTTCCGGAGGATACAAAGATTCTGATCGGTGAAGTGGAGTCTGTAGAACCTTCCGAAGAATTCGCCCATGAAAAGTTATCTCCAGTTCTTGCGATGTATAAAGCAAAAACATTTGATGAAGCCCTTGAAAAGGCCGAGAGGCTCGTAGCCGATGGCGGTTATGGACACACATCCTCTCTCTTCGTACACCCAAGTCAGAAAGAAAAGATAGCAATGCATGCAAAGAGAATGAAGACAGGGCGTGTATTAGTGAACACACCTTCTTCTCAGGGAGGTATTGGTGATCTCTACAACTTTAAAATGACCCCTTCTCTTACACTTGGCTGTGGTTCCTGGGGCGGAAATTCCGTGTCAGAGAACGTAGGGGTAAAACATCTGCTGAATATTAAGACGGTTGCAGAGAGGAGAGAGAATATGCTTTGGTTTCGGACACCTCAAAAAGTTTACTTTAAAAAAGGCTGTATGCCGACTGCGCTGGATGAACTTGGCACAGTGATGCATAAAAAGAAGGCTTTTATTATCACAGATTCCTTCCTGTACAAGAACGGGTATGTAGACGCTGTTGAGGAAAAGCTGGATGAGATGGGAATTCAGCATTCATGCTTTTTTGAAGTTGCACCCGATCCGACTCTCCAATGCGCAAGAAAAGGAGCAGAGATGATCTCTGCTTTTGAACCGGACACGATCATTGCTATGGGCGGCGGTTCGGCGATGGATGCAGGGAAGATTATGTGGCTTATGTATGAGCATCCGGAAGTGAATTTTGAAGATCTGGCCATGGATTTTATGGATATTCGAAAAAGGGTATTCACCTTCCCTAAGATGGGAGAAAAGGCATATTTTGTAGCAATTCCCACCTCTTCGGGAACCGGCTCTGAGGTGACACCGTTTGCTATCATTACAGATGCAGATACAGGTGTAAAGTGGCCTCTGACAGACTATGAACTCCTCCCGAATATGGCAATTGTAGATGTTGACAACATGATGTCACAGCCTAAGGGACTGACCAGTGCTTCCGGTATTGATGTCATGACCCACGCAATCGAGTCCTATGTATCAATTATGGCTACGGACTTTACGCAGCCATTGTCAATGAAAGCCGTAAAAACCGTATTCGATTATCTCCCCTCTGCCTATGAGAACGGAGCAGATGATCCGATTGCCCGGGAAAAGATGGCTGATGCATCTTGTATAGCGGGGATGGCATTCGCGAATGCATTCCTGGGAGTCAACCACTCCATGGCACACAAACTGGGCGCTTTCCATCATCTTCCCCATGGTATTGCCAATGCGGTTCTTCTCACGGAGGTCATGCGATATAACGCAGCTGAAGCACCGGCGAAGATGGGAACTTTTTCCCAGTACCCTTATCCGGATACCCTGGCAAGATATGCCGAGTTGGGACGATTTGCAGGGTGTACCGGCAAAGATGATCAGGAAGTGTTTGAAGAATTCATAGCAAAGCTGGAAAAGCTGAAAGAACAGATTGGAATCAAAAAGTCTATCAGGGAGTATGGTGTCGATGAGAACTATTTTCTTGATACCTTAGACGACATGGTTGAACAGGCATTTAACGATCAGTGTACAGGAGCTAATCCCAGATATCCATTATTAAAAGAGATAAAAGAGATTTATCTGAGATGCTATTATGGGAATCAAAAATAAAGCACTGCTGAAAATAACGTTGTAATTGAAAAGCAGGGATATCGCTGGAACGCTATCCTTGCTTTTTTAATGTGCCATTTAAAAAAAATAAAAAAACATCTTGACAAAATGTATTTCCTATCGTATTATTGTACTATACAAATAATACAACAATACAATAATACAAGAATTAAAATTAAGGAGGCAAGAGAATGGCATGGGACTTAGATTCAGGAAGACCAATTTATACACAATTAGTCGAGAGAATTGAACTTACGATTGTATCCGGTTATTACAAACCGGGTGATAAATTACCATCTGTACGGGAGCTGGCTGTAGAAGCCGGAGTAAATCCTAATACGATGCAAAAGGCTATGTCGGAACTTGAGAGAGAAGGACTTCTCTTTACGGAGAGAACCAGTGGAAGATTTGTAACGGAGGACTCGGGAATGATTGACAAGACGAGAGAAGAACTGGCGTCGGTCCAGATTCGGGAGTTTATGGAAAAGATGATTCAGATGGGGTTTGGAAAAGAGGAGATTCTCAGCCTGCTCCATAAAAATCTGAAGGAGGAGAGAGTATGAGTACAATATTAGAGTGCAGGGGACTGACAAAAAAATATGGAAAAAAGCAGGCCTTGAAATCTGTGGATCTGGATTTGGAATCCGGTAGGATTATCGGTTTGCTTGGTCCGAACGGCAGTGGAAAGACCACCTTAATTAAACTGATTAACGGCCTTCTCTCACCGTCTGAGGGTGCATTGCTCATCGCTGGAAATGAACCTGGGCTTAAGACGAAAGAGATTGTCTCTTATCTTCCGGAGCGTACCTATCTGAATGAAAATCAGAGGGTTTCCGATGTCATGAATTTCTTTGAGGACTTCTATTCAGATTATGACAGAAGCCGTTCTAAGGATATGCTGGAACGATTGGCGATTGATCCGACAGCAAGAATTAAGACCTTGTCAAAAGGGACAAGGGAAAAGGTACAGCTGATATTAGTGATGAGCAGAAGAGCAAAGCTGTATTGTCTGGATGAGCCAATTGCAGGTGTTGATCCGGCGGCCAGAGATTATATCTTAGATACCATTATCAATAATTATGATGAAAATGCAACGATACTTATCTCTACTCACCTGATATCGGATGTGGAAAACATTTTAGATGAAGTGATTTTCATAAAGGATGGACAGATCCGTATGCAGACAGCAGTCGATGACATTCGTGTCAAACAGGGAAAATCAGTGGATGCACTGTTCAGGGAGGTATTCAGATGTTAAAGAAATTATTTAAATATGAGTGGAAAGAAATATCCAAAAGTTTAATTATTCTGCATGGAATTGTTCTTCTTTTTGCAGTTCTCACAAGAATATCCTTCGCAGTAAGCGGCGGTCTGAATGAAAATTCTACCATAGCAGGGTTGTTTTTCTTCTTAAGCATTATGGTAATTGGAACAGCAGCTATATTCACTGTCGTTTTTATCGGATATCGTTTCTATAAAGATGTGTTTACAGATCAGGGATACCTGACAAACACACTGCCTGTTACACCGCAGCAGATTATCATTTCGAAGGGACTTACAGGGATTCTCTGGATGGTTCTTGATATTATTGTTGTGATCGCAGCTATTTTTATCATAATGGCAGACAAGGAGACATTCAGCAATCTGTCACAACTTATGAAGGAGGTCATCGGGTATCTGTTTCATGGCAGATCTCTTTTGACGGGATGTTTAATTGTAGCCACAATTGTTCTGACCCCATTCGTAAGCGTCCTTAAGATGTATGTTTCTGTATCCATAGGCAGTTTGCTTTCCGGACATAAGCTATTGGGTTCGGTTGGGGTATATGCCGGAATCTACGTTGTTGAACAGATTATTATGATCATAACAATCGCAGTCACCGGTAATTCATTCATATCCTCAAGTCTTGAATCAGAAAATGCCTGGGAAATGCAGGTAACCGGAGTACAGATAGCGAATACAACGATGATTATAAATCTGATTATATCACTGATTATTTTCATCGCGGGCTTTTTCGTGACAAAATATATTATGACAAAGAAATTGAATCTTCAGTAATTCAACAAATCAGCGAAAGAATTACTTCGTGTTTTCGCAGTGCGGCATATTCTGAAATCAGAACAACCTGTCTTTTGTTACATAAGACAGGTTGTTCGTTACCTATACAAAGGAATCTGGCGTAGATCTGTTATACTGAATTATAATTTATACTTGTCGGGACATAGCTCAAATGGCAGAGCGGCAGAGCAGTTCTCCAACGTAGTAATGACTAATGTATAAAAAGTTTCACTCGAGATCTTGTACAATGTTTCATAGATCTGTATGTTTTCCATATATGCGATGCGCGATAGCTGCAGGTTCGAATCCTGCTGTCCCGGTTAATCAGATAAAAAGTGCAGGAAAGCATGTGATATACTTTCTTGCACTTTTTGTTTTTCGGTACATGAAATATGTTGTTCAGTACATATATAGTCAATCATCCCTTGAATTCTGCTATACTCATTTTTGCATTATTATTATTTCGGGACATAGCTCAATGGCAGAGTGATTCAGGCATAGTTGTACCAGGCTTATAAGAATATTAGATTTGCAAATTGTTTTTATATTTCTCCAGTTCTGTATGTTTTGCCTTTTAAGCATGTGTATGATTGTGCTGCAGGTTCAACCCCTGCTGTCCCGGTTCATTCCCTTATCATGATTAATTTTTTCCCTTTCTTCAGTTATTGTCAGCATGTAAGGGAATGAACATACGAAGGTTTCCGCACCCCAATGTGGAACCTTCTTCTGTCGGACAACATGAGAGAACCAAATAAGATGAGACAAAATTGACAACAGATATCTGCCGCTTGGAGGACAACCTCAAAAGCTGTGGAAAATCAGATACAAAAAAGGATGTACCAGATAAGACCATGTATAAATACAGAATAAGTTTCAGATTAAGATGAGGGTGTACTTTGCGTTTCGATGTAAAGTATGCCTTTTTATGCTCTTCTGACTTATAATAAATTTTAAAAGGAGTTTATATTGATGGATGACGACTTACACAAGCCTTGGCATGCCAAATCTGCGGAGGATGTACTGAAGAAACTTCAGACATCGGAAGAAGGATTAAGTGATGCCGAGGCAGAAAAGAGACTGCAAAAAGATGGCTGCAATGTATTGTGCCAGAAAAAGCAAAAGAGTATTCTTGAGATGCTAAAAGAACAGCTCACGGATGTGATGGTGATTATCCTGATTGCTGCCGCACTGCTTTCCATGTTGCTGAATGAATGGACAGAAGCGATTGTAATTCTGGTCATTGTAGCGCTGGATGCTGCGGTGAGCATCATTCAGGAAAAGAAGGCGGCAAACGCACTTGAGGCGCTAAAAAGTATAGGAGCGCCGACTGCGAGGGTACTGCGCGAAGGAGAAGAGAGCCTGATCCCTGCCCGGGAGCTCGTGGCGGGAGACATTGTCTATCTGGAAGACGGCAGTATTGTGCCGGCAGATATCCGCTTGCTCAGTACGAATAACTTAAAGATTCAAGAGGCAGCTCTTACGGGAGAATCCGTTCCGCTTGAAAAGGAGGATGACACCTCATATGCCGAAGATACACCGCTGGGTGATCGAAGGAATATGGCCTATAGCTCATCCATCGTCATGTATGGCAACGGAACAGGTGTTGTCGTGGAAACCGGAATGCGTACGCAGGTCGGAAAAATCGCCGGCATGTTGGATCAGCAGGATGAATATGACACCCCCTTAAAGCAGAAACTGAACGCTGTCGGCAAAACCTTAAGTATCTTTGGCCTGTTTGTCTGCATTGTGATCTTTGTGATAGGATCCTTGTATGGCAGACCCTGGGTTCCGCTGCTTATGACAGCCATTTCACTGGCGATTTCCGTGATTCCGGAGGGTCTTCCTGCGACGGCAACGATTGTTATGGCACTCGGTGTACAGCGTATGGCAGAGGAAAATGCACTGGTGCGCAAGCTGCCTGCAGTGGAAACGCTTGGAGGTGCATCTGTCATCTGCTGTGACAAGACCGGCACACTGACAAAAAATCGTATGACGGTAACAGACATAGCGATGAACGGTGACTTTGAGACGAAAGAGACGACGAAAGTAGCGGATGCCGCGAAAAAACATGCCGTATATCGGGAACTGGTCTATGCGGCGGCGCTTTGCAATAATGCAAGCTTTGACCCGGATCGTCCGGGAGAGATTCTCGGCGATCCCACGGAGGGTGCGCTGCTCTTTCTGACCGATGCATTCGGAAAAGATCATGAGGAACTAGAAGACAAATACCCCAGGGTGTTTGAACAGCCCTTCGACTCGGAACGCAAACGAATGACCACGGTGCACAAGATGGAAGAGGAATATACCGCCTATACGAAGGGTGCTGTTGATGAGATCCTTCCTCTTTGTACCTATATCCTCACTTCAAGGGGAGAACGTCCGATTACCGAAGAAGACCAGACACAAATCAGGGATCTGTGTTATCATATGTCAACGGATGCACTGCGTGTGTTAGGGTTTGCAAAGCGGACGCTGTCACGAATCCCTGAGGAGGATGACGAAAATCTGGAACATGACCTCACCTTTCTCGGAGCGACGGGGATGATTGATCCTCCACGCGAAGAAGTAATTCCAGCTGTCGAGACTTGCCGCGATGCGGGAATTCGTACGATCATGATTACAGGTGACCATAAAGAGACCGCCGTAGCCATTGCGCAGCAGCTTGGTATCTTTTGTGAGGGAAATCTTGTGGTGGCAGGTGATGAACTTCATCAAATGTCCGAGGAAGCTCTCGATCAGGCGATAAAACGTACCACTGTCTTTGCCCGTGTCACGCCGGCGGATAAACTTCGCATTATTGAATCGCTTCGGCGTACCGGTGAGGTGGCGGCGATGACGGGAGACGGTGTAAACGATGCACCTGCACTGAAAGCTGCAGATATCGGAATTGCCATGGGAAAAAGTGGTACAGATGTCGCAAAAGATGCCTCAGATATGATTCTTCTGGATGATGATTTTACCACAATCGAGTATGCGATCCGTGAAGGACGTCGTATCTATCGAAACATACAAAAAGTAATTCAATTCCTTCTGGCCGGCAACGTTGCAGAAATACTTACGCTGTTTCTTGCTACGCTGATAAACTGGGATGCACCGCTTCTAGCCGTGCACATCTTGCTGATTAATCTGATCACAGACTCGCTCCCCGCGATTGCTCTGGGTGTGGATCCGGCCAGCAAAAATATTATGAAACACAAACCTGTAAAATCAGGAACGTTGTTTGAGCGCGGATTGGTGATTCGTGTCATGCTGCACGGCATCTATATTACGGCTGCTACCGTCTTGGCCTATCGATACGGTCTGACGAGTGACAACCATGCTGCGGGTATGACAATGGCGTTTCTGGTTCTGGCAATTTCACAGCTGCTTCATGCACTCAATCAGCGTTCGAATACAGACTCGGTTTTTGCAAGGGGCAATGGGCACAATAAGGCACTGTACGGGACCATAGTGGTATCCGGGGCAGTTCTGACATGCATTCTGCTGATTCCTGCTCTGCGCCGCTTTTTTAGCCTTGTAGTTCTCACAGGTGCACAGTGGGGGATGACAGCGTTACTGTCGCTTTTGCCTTTGTTCCTTGTGGAGATTACGAAACTGATCAAACGGATTCGAAATAAAAAAAAGACAAGAGAATGATTACTTAACGGAGGAATGATATGGAGGAGCCAATATCAGGGCTGACGTCTTTAGAGGTACAAAAGCGTCGGCAGCGCGGTGAAGGAAACGCTGCACAAAAACCAATGACAAAGACGAAAGGGCAGATTCTAAAGGACAATATCTTTACACTCTTTAATTTGCTCAATTTTATCATTGCGGTGTTACTCTTCCTGGCGGGCGCCTATACGAATATGGTGTTTATCGCAATTGTCCTGCTAAATATCGTCATCGGAATTGCGCAGGAATGGAAGGCCAAAAAGCTGGTGGATGACCTGTCTATACTCAACCACCCGCACATGACAGTGGTTCGAGACGGGAAAGAGGTCTTGATAGAAACCGATGAAATTGTAAGAGATGATATTATGGTGTTGGAGAGCGGCAGGCAGATCTGCAATGACAGTGTTGTTGTATCGGGACTGGCCGAGATCAATGAATCTCTTCTCACCGGAGAGAGTGACGCCATCGTCAAAGAAAGAGGCGATGAGCTTTTCTCCGGAAGTTCGGTGATTGCCGGAAAATGCTATGCGAAAGTGACACATGTCGGAGCATCTAATTATGCAGACCGGCTGGCAGAGGAAGCGAAAAAAGAAAAGCAAATTGAGTCGGAACTTTTGGGCTCGATGAAGAAAGTTACAAGGCTTACCAGTTTTTTGATTGTCCCCTTAGGAGTTTTCATGTTCATGGAATCGCTGTATTTTCGGAAGGCGTCCTTTTCGGAGTCTGTTGTTTCTTCGTCAGCGGCCCTGCTCGGAATGCTGCCAAAAGGGTTGGTCCTCTTGATTTCCGTCTCTTTAGCAGTCGGCGTCATCCGTCTGGCGAAGATGAAAATTCTGGTGCAGAATATCTATTCGCTGGAGACATTGGCCCATGTGGATGTCCTCTGCCTCGATAAAACCGGAACCATCACAGATGGAAATATGGAGGTGCATACCCGGATTCCTCTGGAAAATGCAGGTGAAATACGCATGAAAGACGAAGAGGCAGAGAACATGATACGGGCCTACCTGGCGGCAAGCGATGATAACAACGCAACGATACAGGCTCTGAGAAACGAATATCCACCTGCTGTAAGCTTCAAACCCGTTCGCAAGATCCCCTTTTCTTCGGGTAGGAAGTGGGGATCTGTCAGTTTCGAAAACATCGGAACGATCTTTGCAGGGGCACCGGAAAAAATCTTACAGGAACTTCCATCGAAAGCAAAGCAGGAGATGGAGCAAGGTTTTCGCCTAGTCGCGTTCGGCTATACAAAAAAGATGTGGACAGATACAACGGCTCTGCCGGAGCCGGGGCAGATTCTCCCTCTGGCGGTGATCTCTATGTCGGATACGATCCGTAAAAACACAAAGGAAGTGCTGGACTATTTTCGAAAAGAAGACGTGGATGTCAAGATCATTTCCGGGGATCATAAAAAGACCGTCTCCATGATTGCAAAGGAAGCCGGGCTGACACGTTGGGAGGATGTGTTGGATATGTCCGAACTGAAGGGAGAGATTCCATATGATGATATCTGTCAGAACTATGCAGTGTTTGCAAGGGTCACTCCCAAACAAAAGCAGGAACTGGTGCGGGCATTAAAGAGGCAGGGACATCACGTTGCGATGACAGGAGACGGCGTAAATGATTTGCTGGCACTTCGAGAGGCGGATTGTTCGATTGCCGTGGCACAAGGAAGCGATGCAAGCCGCCAGATTTCCCAGATTGTACTTTTGGAGTCGGATTTTACACACCTTCCGCAAGTCCTTTTAGAAGGGAGAAAAGTGATCAACAATGTCACCAGAACAGCGGGGGTCTTTTTTATCAAGACGATCTATTCCGTTCTTGTATCGCTGTTTTGCCTGCTTATGAATCAGCCTTTCCCGTTTATCCCGCTTCAGATTACTTTGATTGATGCCGCGATCGAAGCATATCCGTCTTTTCTTACTGTTTTTGAGTCGGACACCCGAAAGGCGCGGGGAAGCTTTCTTAAAAATGCTGTGAAAAAAGCACTTCCGTTTGCAATGGCGGTGACAGGAATGATTGTTCTGGTCACCCTCCTGGCGCCACTTTCAGTGGCACAAAAACAGACGGTGATGTATCTGCTTTTGATATTAATAACCATGGCAGCCGTAATCAAGAGCTGTATTCCATTTACGGCATTGCGTTTTTTTATCTGCGGCACTATGATTATAGGAACATTCGGTGTTTTACTGATGTTCCCGTCACTTTTTAACCTGCAGTGGCTATTTTTGTAGGCTGCGACACCAATACTGATAAAACAAAACATGGAGGTTACTGAATATGAAGACACAAAAACCTGATAATCTCAGAGACCTGGGCGGACTGATCAACGAAGAAGGAAAGAGAATCCGCAGCAGAAGAATTCTTCGTTCGGGAGAACTATCCGGACTTTCCAAAGAGGAACAGCGCAGACTGGTTGAGGAGTATGAACTTGCAGCCATCATTGATCTTCGTGAGGGAGAGGAGATCAGTCGGAGTCCGGATGTTATCCTGGATGGGGTTGCCTACCACAACCTGGATTTGACCGGGCAGTTAAAAGATGCTCCTACTTCTGACCAGAGAACTTTGGAGGCTATGGAAGATCCGGAATATGTAGACACATTTATGCAAGAATTCTATGCTTCTCTGATTTCCACACCTGAGGTGAGTAAGAAACTACGTAAGATGGTGGAGATCTATCTGAATCAGGAAGAAGGTGCTGTACTAGTACATTGTTTTGCGGGAAAAGACAGAACCGGAATTTCTGTTGCCATCATTTTGACTCTTCTTGGCATCTCAAAACAAGAAATCTTTCGGGATTACATGCGCACAAACGAGATGAGATATGAGGCAAACCGGAAAATGATAGAGGAATTTACACATAAGTATGGAATAAAGGCCGACAGTCCGCGGGCACATTCTGTGTTAAAAGCAATGTCTGTGGACTGTTCCTATCTGGAAGCGGCATACCAGGCGGCCGAAGAAATCTATGGTTCTTTTGCTGAGTACATCTATCGGGGGATCGGTGTGAGCAGGGAAGAAGAGCAGAGATTAAGAGAATTATATCTCGTATAAACAAGTACATCGTATGAGCAAAGACAATCCGTAAATCTGAGCAGTCACAGGGCAAGTGTACAAATAGCACAAAAAGCAGGGTGAAATTTTATGAGAAAATCCGTATTGCATTTTGGGAAGTTGTCTGATATAGTTTTTTTAGAACAAGGATTGTTACTGCGTGGCAGGCAAAACCGATAAGGGTTTTGCCTGCCTTTTTTCTTTCTTTTTTCGGGACGACGAAGCAGAAGATGAAACTTCCGGGTACCTGACAGATTTATGAAAATAGCTGCTGCAGGGAAGAATAAAAAAGAAAAGGAGGTAAGCAAACAATGGATACAAGAATTGTGAAAGTGATTAACAACAATGTTCTGACGATTCTGGACAATGAGGGAAATGAAACCGTAGTCATGGGCAAGGGCATAGGTTTTCGCAAAAAGCCGGGAGATCTCATTCCCTATGACAGCATTAAAAAAACCTTTTCACTGCGCCAAAAAGAGATCAACAGCAAATTCCAGCAGCTTGTTACGGTTTTGCCGTCGGAACATATTATTCTGAGCGAGAAGATTATCCAGATGGTATATTCCGTTACAGGGTGGAAACTCAACGATAACATTTATATTACACTGACGGATCATATATCCGGTGCAATTCGCCGCTACGAACAAAATATCGAGCTCGATAATGCACTGCTTTGGGACATCCGGCAGTTGTATCCGGAAGAGTATCTGGTCGCCCAGCAGGCTTTGGATATCATTGAGGAAGAGTGTAAGATTCGATTTTCCGATGATGAAGCGGCCTATATTGCTTTACATTTTGTCAATGCCAGGATCAATACGGATGAGAACATGGAACTGGTTCATCAGGTGACAAAAATCATCCGGGAGATCAGTAGTATTATCAAGTATTACTTTCACATTGAGCAGAATCTTGAGTCGGAGGAAGATTATCCGCTGATTAATCAGATTCGGATTCTTGCTTCACAGATTCTGCAGTCTGCAAAACATGAAGATATGCATGAAGAATTATATCAGGTAATCGAGGAATACTACAGCAAGATCAATCCTTGTGCAAAAAAGATTAAAAAGTTCTTAGCTGATCAGTATTCTTATGAGATTTCCGGTGAAGAGATGCTCTCCTTAGTATTGAGTATTTCACAGTTTTTGTCCGGTTATCAAGAGAGAAAAACAAACGCAGTTGATTGAATTCTATAAAGGTATGAGAGGAAGAGCATATGGATAATAAGAAAGTGGCGGAGGAAGTCATAAAAAAAGTTGGCGGAAAATCCAATATCACGCAGGCGTGGCATTGTTTTACCAGACTTCGGTTTAATCTTGTGGATAAATCCAAAGCAGATTTAAGTGAATTAAAACAGATCAATGGAGTATTAAACGCACAGTTTCAGGGGAATCAGCTTCAGGTTATCGTCGGAAACAGTGCAGGCAGTATATATGAGGAACTAAAAGAGATGGTCGGCGATACAGGTACGCAGGCAGCAGCGAAAAAGGAAGAAAAGCAAAATCCACTGAATGTTGTATTTGATACGATTTCAGGAATTTTCAATCCGATGCTTGCGGCCATTACCAGCGCCGGATTGTTAAAAGGTATTTTGTCCCTGCTTCCAGAATTGGAACTATCTGGTGCTGAACATGATATCCGATGCAACCTTTTATTTTCTGCCGTTTCTGCTTGCATTTTCTGCAGCCAGAAAGTTTAAGACGAATGAATTCGTTGCCGTCAGTCTTGCCGGCATCTTGATGTATCCGTCATTTGCAGCTCTGGTCGGAACGGAAGAATCCATACGGTTTTTCTTCTTGAAGATACCGGTTTTGGACTATAGCGGTTCGGTACTGCCGATTATTCTGGGAGTATTGCTGCTCAGTGTTGTCTATCGATTCATCGACAAACATATGCCGAAGATGCTGCGGCTGATTTTTACACCGCTCCTTTCACTGCTGGTTGTGGCGCCGATTGTATTATTTATTGTAGCCCCGATTGGCAATTATCTCGGCGAATATCTGGCAGAATTCTTTAAATGGCTGTTCGATGTTGCCGGCCCGGCTGCAGGACTGCTGATGGGCGGATTTATGCCATTTATCGTGATGGCCGGCATGCATTATGCACTGTTTCCGGTTGCATTCGATTCCATCGGACGACTGGGATATGATATTATGCTCCTTCCGATGAGCCTGGTCAACAATATGGCACAGTGTGCGGCTACCCTGGCAGTGGCAATTAAAACAAAAGATAAAGACTTAAGATCGCTGGCATTTTCTTCTTCGCTTTCCGCATTGTTTGGAATTACCGAACCGGCGATGTACGGAGTAACTTTAAAACTGAAAAAGCCCCTTTATGCGGCTATGATTGGCTCCGGTATCGGGGGCGCCATCTACGGATTTTTCACTGTGAAGATCTTTACTTTTACGATACCGGGTATTACCGCTCTGCCATCCTTTATCAGCAGCAGCTATACATCAAACTTTTTGTTCGCCTGCATCGGGGTGGTTGTGAGTATGGTCGTGGCTTTTGTGCTTACGATGCTGTTCTCCTTTGAATCTGCCGGCGATGAAAAAGAAGGCAATACAATAGAGCCGGAAGTTGTCGCTTCTCATGCCGATACAACTCCGGTTTTCGGGGAAGAGGCAGCGGTTCTGGCACCGGTATCCGGAAAGACCATTCCACTTGGCGAGATGAAAGACGATGTCTTCGCAGGGGAAGTCTTAGGCAAAGGCGTCGGTATACTTCCCGATGAGGATGTAATCAGGGCGCCCTTTAACGGAACCATCTCCATGGTTGCAGACACTGGACATGCACTTGGGCTCACCTCCGACGCCGGTGTGGATTTGCTGATTCATGTGGGAATCAATACCGTATCCATGCAGGGAGAGGGATTTGAAACATTTGTAACAGACGGTCAGCGCGTTTCGAGAGGGCAAAAACTGCTGAAGTTTGACGCGGCACTCATTGCTAAAAAAGGATTTTCGGTTGATACGGCAGTCATTGTAACCAACAGTGATGAATATAAAGAGGTGATATCCGATGGCGGCAGAAAAGTAAAAGCCTGCGAGGATAAAATTATAAAAATTGTAAACTAATGATGTTGGGGTCAAAAGTAATTTGACCCCCCTATGATACAAGGAGGATCAATATGAACTTAACAGCAAAAAAAGGCTTTCCCGCAAATTTCCTGTGGGGCGGTGCAACAGCGGCGAACCAGATTGAAGGTGCCTATGATATTGACGGAAAAGGAATGTCTACATCAGACTATGCGGCTTACAAAGACCCTTATGCTTCCGGAAAAGTCAACAATTTTACATTCAATGTGACGTCTCGGGAGCTGGAAGAATATAAGGCAAACCCGAAGCAGTATCTCTTCCCGAAAAGATGGGGCATTGATTTTTATCATAGATACAAAGAGGATATCGCTTTATTTGCCGAGATGGGCTTTAAGGTATTCCGTCTGTCGATCTCCTGGGTAAGAATCTTCCCCACGGGCCTGGAAGAGCAGCCAAATGAAGCAGGACTTGCTTTTTACGATAAAGTTTTTGAAGAGTGTGCAAAGTATGGGATGGAACCGCTTGTGACGATGTCTCACTATGAGATGCCGATTACACTTACGGAAAAATACAATGGCTGGGTCAGCCGTGAACTGGTGCCTCTGTTTGAAAAATATGCAAGAGTGATCTTAGAGCGATACAAAGACAAGGTAAAATACTGGATCACCTTTAACGAGATGAACATGAACTTGAACAGCCTTTATACGGGTGCCGGGGTACTGGAAGATCTGGCAGACGATAAATTACAGGCGGCATATCAGGCTTCTCATCATCAGTTTCTGGCAAGTGCCCTGGCAGTAAAAGCGGCAAAAGAGATCTGCCCGGATGCAAAGATTGGCTGTATGATCAACCAGATTGAATCCTATGCGAGAACGGCGAAACCGGAAGATCAGCTGCAGGCATTAAAATCCAATCAGCTGAATATGTTCTATCCGGATGTGCAGGTGCGGGGTGAATATCCGTCTTATATCAATCGCTATTTTGATGAGAATGGCATTGTCCTCAAGACAGAGCCGCAAGACGATACCATCTTAAAAGAGGGAACCGTTGATTATGTGGCGATCAGCTACTATATGTCTCACGTAACCGAGGCAAGAGAAGATGCCATGAAGCTTGCCGGAACTTTCGACAGCCCCATAAAGAACGAGTACCTGCCCAAGTCGCAGTGGGACTGGCCGATCGACCCGATGGGTCTTCGAATCTCTCTGATGAAACTGTATGACCGCTATGGAATTCCACTGTTCGTCTGCGAGAATGGTCTGGGAGCACATGATGTGATCAGTGAGGACGGTTTTGTTCATGACGAATACCGCATTGATTATATCCGCGAACACGTGATTCAGATGAAAGAGGCAATCAAAGACGGCGTTGACCTGATGGGATACACGACCTGGGGATGCATCGATCTGATCAGCTGCGGAACCTCGCAGATGAGCAAACGTTATGGGTTTATCTACGTGGATCAGGACGATGAAGGCAAGGGAAGTAAAGAGCGAATTCGAAAAGACAGTTTTTACTGGTATAAAAAAGTAATTGAATCAAATGGAGAAAAACTTTAAGAAGAAAGGCGGTAACGAAAGATGCAGTCGTTTCAATATGTGATTACAGATGAATTGGGAATTCATGCAAGACCTGCAGGAATCCTTGCGAAAGAGGCCAAAAAGTATCAAAGCGAGATAAAGATCCAAAAGGGAGAGAAAGAGGCATCGGCGACACAGCTGTTAAAACTGATGGGACTTGGTATCAAGTGTAATGATCAAGTTACGGTCTGCGTCGAGGGTGAGGACGAAGAGTCCGCCTGTGAGGCGATGAAGATCTTCTTTCAGGAAAACCTGTAGATTAGGAAACTGTTTATGGAAGGGGTCGAAAAAATGACGAAGATATCGGGCAAATCTGTGTATGAGGGAATTGCCCTCGGAAAGATACTGGTATTACAGAAAACAGAACAGATGATAAGAAGACGGAAGATCGAAGATCCCAAAAAGGAACTTGTGCGCCTTCAAAAAGCTGTCGATCAGTCGCAAAAGGAACTTCGGCAGCTGTACGAGAAGGCAGCCAAAGAGGCGGGAGAGAACGAGGCAGCGATCTTCGAAGTACATCAGATGATGTTAGAGGATGACGATTACAGAGAGTCCATCGAAGATATGATCCGAAAAGAAAACCTGAATGCCGAGTATGCCGTCAACATTGTCTGCGACCGGTTTTACAAGATATTTGACGAGATGGATGATGAGTATATGCGGGCGAGGGCGGCAGACATCCGGGATATCTCGGACCGGCTGACAAGAAACCTTACCGGTCACGGAGAGAACGATTATGAGATCAAAGAGCCGTCGATCATCATAGCCGATGATTTAAGTCCGAGCGAGACGATACAGATGGATCAGTCGAAAGTTCTGGCTTTTGTGACGGTACATGGTTCTATGAACTCCCACACGGCAATTCTTGCACGCACGATGAATATCCCTGCTCTGATACAGGTTCCAGTGGAGCTGTCCAATTTGCAGAATGGGACTATGGCGGTCGTGGACGGAGAAAAAGGGGAACTCATCTTAAATCCCGATGAAGAGACAAGTCGCCGGGCAGCCAAAAAAATTGAGCAGGAGAGAGAGAAGTTACAGCTCCTGCAGGAACAAAAAGGCAAAGAATCTATCACTGCAGACGGGAAAAAGGTGCATGTCTATGCCAATATCGGAAGTGTTTCGGATGTGGATTTTGCACTGGACAATGACGCCGACGGGATTGGTCTGTTCCGAAGCGAGTTTCTCTATCTTGGCAGAGAGGACTTCCCGACGGAAGAAGAGCAGTATCAGGCGTACAGAGAAGTTCTAGAGAGAATGAACGGAAAAAAAGTTGTGATCCGCACGCTGGATATCGGAGCGGACAAGCAGGCGGATTACTTTAACTTGCCCGAAGAAGAGAATCCCGCACTCGGATACCGCGCGATCCGGATCTGTCTTCGACAGCCGGATATCTTCAAAACACAGCTGCGAGCTCTATTGCGGGCCGCCGTACATGGGTGTCTGGCCGTCATGTATCCGATGATTACTTCGGCCGACGAGATCAGGAGAATTCAGAAGATCGTAAATGAGGTAAAAGAAGAACTGGATCGTGAGCATGCCGCATATCAGGTACCAGAGCAGGGAATTATGATAGAGACGCCGGCGGCTGCGCTGATCAGCGATCGGCTTGCCCCTCTCGTAGAGTTCTTCAGCATCGGCACCAACGATCTGACACAATACACACTGGCGATTGACCGGCGAAGCGAAATTCTCGATGAGTTCTACAATCCGCACCACGAGGCAGTTCTGCGTATGATCCGTATGGTCATGGACAATGCCCATAAAGCAGGTATCTGGGCGGGAATCTGTGGGGAACTTGCGGCCGATGTGACACTTACGGAGGAATTTGTGCGGATGGGTGCAGATGAACTGTCCGTGGCACCCTCTTCAGTGCTGAAAGTCAGGAAAGAAATTCGCATGGCACACGCTCTTATGGACATAAGTTCAAAGTATGACTTGTGATGTCAGGTAACCATAGATAGAAAAAAGAGGTACTGTAACTAGCAGTGCTTCTTTTTTTTCGTTACCATAGAATCATCCGACAGATGCATTTTTAGTTTTGTAAGTTCATCATCCAAGGGGGTTCTGGCCTTTTGGCACTTTTCTTCCAGTGAATGTTTCTCTTTTAGATAGGTGCAGAGTCTTTCGTTGATATCCTGGTTTTGAAAAGAGAGTTTTACACTTTCGGGGATAAAGTTTCCGGCATCATCTTGTATTGCTTCAAAACACATATCTGTCTCATCCTCCAGTTTAAAGAGTAGGGACATAATATCGGAGACTGTCTCGATATCAAAATCAAGAAAAAGACAGATACTGATACCAAAAGCATCTGCAATTTTTTTCAGCTGCTCAATCTTCGGGTTTCGGATTCCGTACTCGTATTTTTTTATCGTCGCAGAATTGATATCGGCAAGCTGACCGAGTTTTTCCTGCGATAGTCCATACATCTCTCTATAATATCTGATCTTTTCTCCTGCAGTCATAACGAAATCTCCCAATTGTATTCATTCTATTGACCATCTGTATCTATTCATGCTTTTTCATGCGAGCATGAAACGCATGACCTTTTGACCCTGGTATCATTTTATCACAATCATATGGATTTTAAAGGGATTTTTTACCATTATTCTTGACGGTCACAAAAGTGTACTTTATAATCGTAATAAAACAGGAAGAGTGAAAAGAAAGGTGATTTTTCTGCTTTCTACAACAAAATTTACGCTTTCTGCAACATCCTTACAAAATTCGACAAATATATTATAAGATAATAAGGATGCGGAGCAATCCGTTCAAATCTTGGAAAATGGAAAAAGTGGAGATTTTATCTTCACTGCTGGATTAAGTTCACGAATAGGGGAGGTATCTATCGTATGCTTCAGATTACCGTATGTGACGATAATCGCCGGGATTTAAAAAACTGTGCAGATCAGATCAGACAATGTGCAGACAAGAACAAGATTGAAATTGAATTATCATGCTATGAAAGTGCAGAATCGCTTCTCTTTGATTTGTATGAATGCGGTCACCATGCAGATATTCTCTATCTGGATATCATTATGGAAAAGACCAGCGGCATGGATGCGGCACAGGCATTCCGGGATCAGGGTTCTCATGCTCAGATTGTGTTTCTGACAAGTACGCCGGACTATATGGGACAGGCTTTTGATGTAGAGGCTGTTCAGTATCTGATAAAAGGAAAAATAACAGAGGAAGAGTTCGAGCAGACTTTTTTGCGGGCGGTAAATCAGGTGGAATCACAAAAGGATACCTATTTTGTCTGCGAATTCAATAGTTCAGTTACGAGTATCCCTTTTAGGTGCATCACTTATTTTGAGGTGATAAACCGAAAAATTCTATTGCATCACACTTATAATTCAGAGCCTGTCTGCTTTTATGGAAAGATGTCCGATCTGGAAGAGGACTTGTCCTCCGAAGAATTTTTGCGCATTCACAGGTCCTACCTTGTTCATCTTCCATATATCGCCAGATTCTGTTCACAGAAGGTAGTTTTGCAGGATACGACGGAACTTCCGATTGGAAGAAAATACATAGATAGGGTAAAGGGGCGTTTTTGCCATTACATCACTCAGAATCATATCTACCTTCCAAAAGGAGGGATAAAGTTATGAGCATCGCTGCAGGAGTTTCCATCATCATATATTGTTTCACCTTTTTGCTCTACTATCGCGAGCTGCTGCCTTTTGGCCAGAGGGATCACTGGAGGATAGGGGCAGCGTTACTTCTTCTTATCGGAGCTTATTTCGCAGCTGATTTGACGGCTCTTTCCTGGCTGCATCTTCCTGCTTTGCTCCTGGCCATGGCCGCAGGCGTATATCTATCCACGGATATGTCATTTACCCAGGCCTTCTACGGGGCAGGCGTCTGCACACTGAGTTTGTATTGCTTTCGGGGAATCGTCACATCCATCGCAGCATGGGTTGTACAGGATACGAGACCGCAATTTGCGGTTGATTCTCAGTCCTATTACAGTCTGACTGTCCTGTCGCTGGTGATTGCCCTGGCATTCTTTTATATCCTGCACGAAACAATTCTTCCGGATCAGGAACTTCTTATATTCTTAAGAGAACCCAGTTCCGTGAAGAATGTTATCGCATATGAACTGGCTGCCATTCCGAGTTTACTTCTCTTAAATCAGGGGCGGCACTATCATCCTGACGCAAGGTGGTTTGCCGGGATTACACTGGCAGGCTGCGGATTCATCCTGTTCATGCTCATATTTTCAATTTATCATTCCATAAAAGAGGCACGGCTTTTGCGGTATCAGCTCAGCAATCAGTTTATGGAAGAACAGCTCTCGGTTCAGCTTCGCTACTATAACTCTTATCATAAAAGCACAGAGAACTTTCGCAAATTAAAGCACGATTATCTCTCAGTTATGCGAACACTGAAAGTGATGATTGAAGGGGAACAAAAGGAGGAGGCGTTGTCTCTGATTCATGATACAGATGAAAGCCTGCAGGAGTTTCGGGCTGTGCAGAAGGAATATTCGGACAATACGACCCTTAATGCAGTCTTACAGGATCTGGAGTTTAACTGTACAAAACACAAAATCCGCCTTTGTTGTGAAGTGGCGGTACCCCGCTTTACAAAACTTACGACACTGGAAGAACTGCGTATTCTGACAAATGTGACGAACAATGCTGTAGAAGCCTGCAAAAAAGTGCCGGAAGATCAGCGTTTTATCAAAGTGATGAGCCGAAATATCAATGGATGGGCGGTGATTGACGTGACGAATGCTTTTGACGGAACCGTTCTAGTCGAGCACGGCCGTCTCAAAAGCCGTAAAATTCAAAGGGAAAACCACGGTCTGGGTCTTACCATCGTGCAGGAGATTGTGGAAAGCAAGGGCGGAATTCTGATGACGCATTTTGATGTGGCACAAAACACATTCAAGACCAGAGTTCTAATTCCGCGCTGCTTGTGAGCTGTGATATTTGGCATGTCGCCGGAAGAGGCCCTTGAGCTTTTAGCTATTCCAAAAGAAGAGTGGAGTCGGTATATTGATATGCCAAAGGAAAATTAAATAGTTTTAGAAAAAAACGCCGGCGGCGCTGGCTGGTGATCGGGGAAAAGAGAAGTACTGCAAAAATAAAAAAACAGTACTTCTTTTTTATCGTGCGGTGAGGAGGGATAAATTTCTGACAAAGAAGAGGAGAAAATAGTGGCAGGATTTGGAGCGATCTGATACAATAGAATTAGCCGGCAAGGGAGGAAAGCATTGAGAACTTATAAGGAGGAATCAGATGAACACTTTCTATAAAAAACTCGATGCTGCGGGACAAAGGGCAGCCTATGATGCTTCCTGCAAGTGTCTGCTTGCAAACAAAATGATTCTTGCCTGTATTCTGAAAGAATGCATACAGGAATATGAGAATTACACGATAAAGGAAATTGCCAACAGGTACATAGAAGACGATCCCGTCATTTCAAAAACCGCTGTGCACCCGGATGAAGTCAGCCACGGTGCGGAACAGATCCGCGGCCTGTCCACAGAAGACTCCAGCATAAACGAAGGAACGGTTACATATGATATTCGCTTTTTGGCGATCGTACCGGTATCAGAAGAACGAATCAGCCTGATCGTCAACATCGAGGCACAAAACAACTTCTATCCGGGATATCCTATTATAAAGCGGGGAATATATTATTGCAGCCGGATGATTTCTTCCCAATATGGGACGGAATTTAGCGGATCGCATTACGGAGAGATTAAAAAGGTATATTCCATCTGGATTTGCCCGAATCCGCCTAAAAGCAGGAGAAATTCAATTACGACCTATTCGATGGAGGAGAACCATCTTTGGGGAGCTGCCGAAGCGGAGAAAAGAGAGAATTACGATCTGATGACGGCAGTTCTCGTGTGCCTTGGAAGCGAGGAAGATCAATACTATGAGGGCATCGTGAGAATGCTTGAAGTACTCCTGTCGTCAGAGAGAAAGCCGGATGAGAAGAAAAGGATTCTGGAGCATGATTTTAACATCGAAATGACAGGACAACTGGAAAGAGAGGTGTCGGATATGTGTAATCTCAGTGAAGGCGTGGAGCAAAAAGGAATCGAAAAAGGAATAGAAAAAGGGCGTCAAGAAGGAATTGAAAAAGGGCGCCGAGTAACGATCATACACTCGGTTAAGGAGATCCAACAAAAACTTGGCATGTCGCCGGAAGAGGCCCTTGAGCTTTTAGCTATTCCAAAAGAAGAGTGGAGTCGGTATATTGATATGCCAAAGGAAAATTAAATAGTTTTAGAAAAAAACGCCGGCGGCGCTGGCTGGTGATCGGGGAAAAGAGAAGTACTGCAAAATAAAAAAGCAGTACTTCTCTTTTTTTGCTGTTTACATCGAAAATCGTGTTGTTCACATCTTGTGCGGGAATGGAACAGATTTTTTTGTAAAATGATAGATAAACAGGAACAAATATGCGTTTCAGAAAGGAGGCATGTTCTTGCAGCTTCAAATGACGACCGACTACGCTCTGCGCATACTGGTCGAACTGGCGGAACAGCAGCGCGTTGTCTCATCGACTGAATTGTCTCAGAGATTGGATATGCCCGCAAAATACGTCCTGCAGGTCGGCAGAAAATTAAAAGATTATCAATTTGCCCATACGGTCAGCGGTTCAAAAGGCGGCTATATTCTGGCGCGTGCACCGGAGGATATCACAGTTTATGATGTCATGGAGGCATTCGAGGGGACAACGAAGATCAATCGCTGTCTGGAACATAGCGAATATTGCGGCAGGAGTGCCACGACCTCCTGTGCCGTACACTCCTTGTTCTGTGAGGTACAGCACAGTCTGGAAATTAAGCTGAAATCAGAGACACTGGCAACACTTCTCGCCAGAAACAAAAGAAGAACCGGATAGGAGAACATATTCAAGATGAAAATACCATATGAAAAAGAAAAACATAAAAGAGGAACAGGGAGGGGCTTACATCGGCTGCTCTGCCTTGTTCTGGTGTTTGCCATCCTCACAGGCTCCTTTCCCGCGAATACGCTTACGGTATCTGCGGATGAACCGCAGCAAGACGATGTTGTGACCGAACAGGACGCGACACAAAGCCAAGAGGAGAAAGGAACGGAAGGCGAAACACAGAAACCGGAAAAAGAACCGGAATCGAAACCGGAAACGGTGAAGCCCGAAAAAGAAAAGCAAGAAGACAAGAAGAATGCGAACGGCAAAGCCGAAAATGAGGGAAATTCTAAGGCGAAATTGAAAGAGAAAGCCAAGGAAAAACCTAAAAAAGAACCGAAAGCGGCTGAGCCAAGAGAGACTACAGATGCAAACAGCATCAGCGGTATGCTCTGGCTGGATGTACTGGAGGATAAAAACAGTGGTGTACTTCCCGGTGACGGCATCCGGCAGGAGGGCGAACAGCCCCTTGCAGCCTATGAAGTCAGCCTGTACAAAGCAGAGGATAAGACTACAGCTGTGGAAACCGTTCAGACGGACAGCGAAGGTAAATACATATTTGAACATCTCGAACCCGGCAGCTATGTGGTGGGGATTTCTACCTGTATAAAAGGCAATACCGAATATCTCCTGCCTGTTGCCGGGATTACAGAAGACAATCAGTTTGCTGATTTTAATGAGGACTATACCACCGTGTATTCGGAAGATATTTCCCTGGAAGAAGATACAGTTGTCGCAGATATCAATGCGGGCCTGCGCACACCTCCGGGGATCATGGCGGCATCCGTGGGAATCCAGCCGTCTAAGAGCAATCTGTATGTACGCAACGAGACGAAGATTGGATTTGGCGGAAAAGTATGGTGGGTCATCGGGGACAGCAGCGGGGGAACCCCTGCCTCACTCCGGTCACCGAGTGCAGGTACTGTGACAATGTTTTCAGACAGAAACACTGGCAATACCTTTGGCACGAGCATATTTAATCCCTATACCGGTGCAGCAGGTAATAATAACTATAATAACAGTACGCTGCAGACGGCAATGTCGAATGCCTATCAGAACACTAGCATTCTTACTCCAAAAGAGAGGACCTATGTTGTACCCCGTTCGTCCATGGATTTACAGTCTTATCCAAGTACTGTTTATTATGGTTATGTAAATCCAACAAACCAGAATTTCTGGCCTTTATCTGCCTATGAATAC
>ENA-UOOI01000694-UOOI01000694.1-fermentation-metagenome-genome-assembly--contig:-NODE-694-length-41389-cov-52.663981_pt1 | contig 41389 bp, 28 predicted proteins | sample MGYA00245779_ERZ724027 | MGnify/ENA primary metagenome ERZ724027 (study PRJEB28704, sample SAMN03018318) | fermentation metagenome | biome: anthropogenic terrestrial biome; feature: soil; material...
TCGTCCTGGCTTTCAGAATAAGGTGTGTGTAGTTCGCTTGCCATCTATTTTCCCCGCTGTAACTGCAACCTGTTTTTTCAGGGCATACTCAGATTCTATCTAAACACGATTAATAGGGTTTCAAATTCACTGCAATTGGGATTACTTTTCAGTATAGTTGAAATAAATTTCATTATCTTTCATTGTAAGATCCATCTCTATGGACAGTCCGGAAGCTGCAGAAAGTGTAAAGGCTATCCATACGAGGCTTAAACCATATTCATAATTTATAGGGTGGCTTTCAATAATCGAATAGTGAAAAAAATAACTCTCTGACGAACGGTCATTCTCTGGCCTGGAGGTTCCAGTAGGACATGCATGGATCAAGTTACCTTTCTTTTCTTCAAGCTTTTTCTGGCATTTCATCCAATCTCACCTCTTCCCAGAAGTTAAAAAGGCTCATTCCATATTCTGCAAGAGCTTGCACGCACTTCCTGCGTGACTAAAAAAAATAGGATAGGCTGAAGAGCCCGTCCTTTTACGCACAGGCAGAAGCCAGTTTGATCTTTTAAAGCTATTTTTATCCTATAATCTTCTTGAAGAGTTCAGGACCTTTCTGTGCAACAGTGTAAGTCTGGGTGGCAACGGTGTCGCACGGACCTCTTGGTGGGACTTCACATCCAGTAGAAATTACATACTTGGACTGCATTCCGTTCTCTTTGAGAGTGTTCAGGACGCTCTCCTGCAGGGCAATGGTATCATTCCTGATCTTTTCGATGTTTTCAGGGCTGTTATCCATGAATGCGACAGGGCTGACCTCTCCACCGAACATGACATCTTTGCCGTAGTTCTCAATGAGGTACCTGTGGTCCTTTGAACCTTTGTTTACCTGCTCTGGATAGAAGGTGTAGCTGTAGTACTTGGTGTCCCATTTTTTGATCAGATCCCAGTGAGGGGCATCTGCACAGTTGTGGACGACCATAGGCTTATTATACTCCTTGTAGAGTGGAGCAAAGATATTCTGCATAGCCTTTCCTTCGGTCTTCATGTATTCATCTGCACTGAGAATGACATTGTTAGTCCAGAGTGTTACCAGACAGAGATTATCAGGCTGGGCTTCTTCGAACATCATTTTAGCCATTTCCTTGCAGTACTCGGTGGTTTTTTCGAGACCTTTAAGGACTACTTCAGGGTTTGTCTTGAGATCGGAGAGAACGCGGGTTGCTCCCATGATCTGGGTCAGAGCTACCATTGGACCTTCGAAAAGGGCAGTGACAGGTGCATCGATTTCCTTTGACTTCTCGGTTGCAAGCTTATTGCCCTGGATCAGGTTGTAGGCACGGGTACCTTCCTTGATTTCTGGGACTTCCATGGCCTCATAGTCTTCAAGGTGACCTATGGCTGCAGGTGTGTCTTCTTCAGGAATCCTGATAGTTGCACCGAAGTCGCTTGCAACCACACAGAGGTCAGTAAGGCCGACGAAGTTGTCAATATTGAAGTACTTGGTACCTGCAACTACACTGGCTGCGTACTTCTCTGCCTTTGTGGAGTAATCTGCGTAAGTGCAGGGCACAAACTTTCTGGAAAGCCCGCAGATGAGAGGTGCGACCGGAAGCCTGTCTACCTTCTTGTCCTGGAACGCGGCAACGAACCTTTCCTTCTTGGTCATGGTCTCATTGAACTTGGGCACAACTGAATCATATTCTGCAAGGATTTTTTCAGCTGTGATGAGACCTATATCGATTTCTTCCTTTGCATCCTTCTTTGCGAGAATTTCTTTGTACTTCATCTTGCTTGCTACAACTGCTGAATCGTTCCATGCATCAGCAGGAAGCGAGCTGATAAGAGAAGAAAGGGTCTCGACTGCTCCACTGGCGTCACGAGAGGTTCCATCTGCTCCAATGGATTCTGCAAATTCTCTTGAAATAGGTGCACCACCGACCATAACCACAAGGGAATCCCGGATACCTTCTTCCTGAAGCTGTTCGACAACTTTTTCCATGCCGCCCATGGTGGTTGTCATCAGAGTGCTCATGGAAATAGCTGCTGCCTTGTTTTCCTTTGCAGCTTCTATGAATTTTCCGAGTGGGACATCAACACCAAGGTCAATTGCGTTGTATCCTGCAGCAGTGATCATTGTCTTGACCAGGTTCTTTCCAATATCGTGCACGTCTCCTTCAACCGTGCCGATGATGACGTTCTGGGGTCCACCGCTTGCGTCGACCTTCATGTAGGGGGTCAGGATTTCCATTCCGGCGTACATTGCATCTGCTGCAAGCAGAAGGCTGGGAACGAATGCTTCTCCTTTTTCGTACTGGTCACTGACAATGTTCATGCCCTTTGCGAGGCCGTCAACGATTGCTTCATATGCGTCGACTCCCTCATCAAGAGCTTTCTGTGCGAATTCTTCTGCTAGATCATCGTCTCCTTCGATGACAGCATTAGCTAAAGCGTTCAAAATTTCTTCAGTTGCCATATTAAACCTCCATTTTTTCCTAAAAATCTTTCCTGGTAGTTTTCTGCCTGTCTTTTAGGATCTCTACCTTTGTCGTATTTAGGATATTAACAGGTTCCACAAGCCTGTCAATATCCTAAATCCACTCATAAGCTCTTTAATCCACAAAATAACCATTGATGAGTATCTCTTCCCATATTCTGTACAGTGTTATAAAAAATTTCCCCGGGTTTAACTACGGAGGACGTTACTCCTTTTGAATCAATGATTACCAAATAAAGATTCTTTCTATTGTATATAGCTTAAACTACCCTGTTTTTTAATTCAAGAGCAATATACTCCCCCTTTGAAAAATAAGCATTTCTTGAGATTTTATACTTGTTCGAATTTTCAATATGCTAGAAAAATTAAATTCTCCTAATTTCTAATCCACATCCTTTCTGGTAGAGGTGGTAATTTACAGAGAGGATTACAAAATTTCGCAGGTTAAAAAAACGAAGTCATTAAATATTTAAGGGTATTGAAAATTTGAAGGCTTGACTAACAGATTCAATAAATAGGGATTAAGAGTACTGAAAATCACAGTTCTGGAGAACTCGGTCCTGTTTACAAGTTAATAACATTTATAAGAATCGGTACAAACCAATAAAAGAGCTTTCTTTCAACTTATTGAAAATAATAATAAATAATAATATCTGTAATCCTCGGCCTTATAACTTTTGATTTACTATCTACTGTCCTAATTTAAATATGATGCCCGCGATTTATATAATATTATGTTTTGTCAAAAATTATATATATCTAAAATTAAATATAATCACTGTGATATTAACATATTTCTGATTGAAAGTTATTCCTCGTTTTTAAGACGAGCGCGTTTTACCGATTGATACGCAGATGTATCTCTCTGAGCAGGATCCGAATAAGCAAGAGTAAACTCTCAATTGCTTCTTATACTGATTAACGTAATGCCTGTTGGCTGATATAAATGCTTTTTATTGTAGCATCTCTTGGCTAAAGGCTAAAACTATACTGCTCTAGATCATGGTAGGTTTAGAGTAAATTAGCCAGAATTTATCTCGGTTTAGATAATATTTGAGTAGTTGGAAGCTGATAAATATGAGTTCCCTTATAGACCTGATTTTTTTCTCTGAAAAAAGAAAAAATCTACTCGTTCAGTTAGCTAATGGACCGATGGATATTGACGAGATTAAAGAGACTCTTAACGTGAAAGCCTGTGCTCTAATGCCTCAGATTAAAAAACTGAAAGATATGGATTTGATAGAGCAGAGAGAAGATATCTACCAACTTTCAGATATTGGAGCAGTGATTGTTGAGAAAATGATCCCTCTAACATCTCTTATTAATGTTTTTGACGGGAACAAAGATTACTGGTCGAAACATGATAGGTCTCCTATTCCCACAAACCTGATTAAAAAAATTGACATGCTAGGAAGATGCCACCTGGATGAGCCCGATCTAGACCATCTTTTTGAGTTTCCAGAGTTTTTGCGTGACAGACTAAGCAGCTCAAAAACTATAAAATCTTTTTACTCCTATTTCTGTCCTGACTGCCCGTCGATCCAGGCTGCCTGTGCGAAAAATGGGGCTGAAGTACACTTGATCCTCGACGAAAGGGTCTACAACAGATTGAAAAATGATTTTGAAGATGAATATAACGTGCTGCTTGAAAACAAAGTCTCGCTTTACATATACTCCGGCAAAATAAGGCCTTCTTCCTTCATGATTGCAGATAATTTTGTAATGCTGAAACTCTTCGGAAAAGAAGGGGAATTCGATAACAATAAGATTATTAGCTATACTCCAAGTGCTGTGGAGTGGGGTAACGAACTGGCTCAGTATTATATAGACCGTTCAACGAAAATAAATTAAAAAATATGTGAGGAAAAATCCAATTTAAATCACTATTTCTTTATCTTAATTTTTGCTTTTGTTAATTGAGACTCTCTGTACATGCCCCTGGTTCCCATGTTTATTATTCTCATAAGACATATGTTCGTGGTTATGGCTTGGCTCGAATTTATTCACTTTTATTTTCCCATTTTCAAAGACTTCCTGTACTGAATGGTTTACTGCCTCTTTAATGGCTTCCTTCTCAACGTTTGAGACCGCTGAAAGGATCTTTAGGGTCGGGACAGCTCCTTCCTTCGATTTGATTATATCTTCCTGGGGTTTTTCATAATATACAGTAACGCTTTGTTTCACGGTTTCTGACCCATTATCCAGGAAGAGTTTGATGTGCCCTACGAATTTGGGGTTTAATTTCAGCACCTTAGCTTTTATTGTGTTCATGAGTTCGGTTGTTAACTTCCTGGCATCGTCAGTGCTAAGATTACCATTTTCAACCATAAATTCCGCAGAATAACTACCTACTTTTGAGGCTTCGATCGAACTTTCAATTTCCTGTGGTGCAGAAAGTCTGGCTTTAGAAGGTTTGGCTTCAGAGGGTTCAGTTTTTTCAGTTATTTCAACCCTCGGGGCGCTTTCTGATAATTCTTCAAGATCCGGAAGCACTGTTCGCATAAAATTATCAAAGTTCTCGCCCGTATCCTTTCCTGAAAGCAGGACTACCCTTGCTTTCGGATTCAGTTGCTGGACCGAAGCTTCAAGGATTGGAAGTCGGATAGGTTCTATCAGGTCTATCTTATTTATTCCGAGAATTTCCGCATCAATAATCTGCCTCATGGCAAATTCTTTTACCTCTTTCATGAGATACTTAAAACGGCTGCCGTCAATCAAGGTTACAAGAGGAGCGATTTCTACGTGTTCGCCAAGGTTCATGAGCTTGATTTCTTCCTTTATCACATGCGGGAAAGCAATGCCTGTGGGTTCGATCATGAGAATGTCAGGCTTGTATTCCTTTGCAAGCATGGTAACGGTTGTCCTTAACCCTACTTTCAGGGAACAGCAGATACATCCGCTTGTGATCTCTTTCGTATCGAACCCGAACCTGTTTATCACATCACCATCGATCCCTATTTCCCCGATCTCGTTTACAATAATGGCAACTTTTTTTCCCTTTTCTGCAAGGTATTTGCCCATATTGATAATAGTGGTGGTTTTTCCGCTTCCCAGAAATCCCCCCACCACAATGACCTGCATATTCTCTCCTCCCTTCGTGTTATCTTGCTTATTTCTTATTTTTCCTTTAATTTATTTTCACTCCGATAAGTTTAACCTTTTTATTCCCCTATCACTGCAAGCTTTTCCCATTTAAACCTGTCATCAGGGCAGGCGTGCAGACAGCGCTGGCAATTTGCGCCATCACAAAGGTCAGTCCTTATTTTTACGGCCCCGTTTTGTTCCATATTTAGGGCTCTATTGGGACAGACCTTTACGCACTTATGGCAGCCTTCACACCCCTCAATTAACATTACAAGGTAAGTCCCAATTTTTTCAATCACTTCAAGCCCTTCTTCTCCATGTTCGGGAATGTCCCTTTCAACCCTGCGATCAATTTCGAGAATAGCAGAAGGCTCGCCAATCATGGGAAGTTTCTTCTTTTTCAAGAACTTCTGAAGCATCTTGAAAGCCATACCTTCATTCCAGTAAGCAAGTTCCAGCAGATAAGCTTCCTTAAAAGCCTCGGCAGTTGCAAACATTACATGGGTACTCATTATTTCCTTTGCAATTGCCTGCAATTCCCAGAGCCTATCTTCAGAGAGCAGGATTTCCCTAGCAATGGACAGAGAAGTATTTCCGATCTGGGAAACATAACTCGAATTGTAAGGAATCATTCCTACCTTATTGGCTTTTGCAGCATCCATGTAAGTACCTGCAGCTCCTGACATGTAAGCAATCTGCAGTTCTTCCATCTCTATGTCTGCGGCTGCACAGAGAGTGATATGTCCAGCTCTGATCGCTCCTATAGCTCTCCCGGCTTCGATAAGATCTTTATTCGTGAATTTTATCCCGTCCTGGAGGTGGAGAATTCCATCCGCAGTTTGAATCTTAGGCAACACAATCAGCTTATTCCTCAGACCTGCTTCTATAAGGGCAATAACTCCAGTACCTGTGATTCCTTTTGCAGTGAGTTCTCCCTTTTCCACGACTTCCCCTGTTTTAGGGTTTATGAGATCTCCCACAGTGACCTTCATATCCTTGTCAAGTATATAGCAGCGTAGGTTTTTCCCCTCAAATTCCACGTCACTGATTGTATAAGGAGAAGCAATGGACCCGAATTCTATCTCCTGACCTTCAAGAGCAGGACCTGCTGCAGCCGATCCGGTATATATAATGCCATTTGCTTTGAGAGCCATTTCAGCATTCGTGCCGTAGTCTGTTGCAATTGCGACCTCATTACTCTCAATCATGCCAGCCTTTACAATAAGAGCAAGTGCATCGGCTCCAACTTCGTGTTTAATTGCAGGGGGTACGAGGAGTTTGCAATTTACGGCTTCTTCAAATCCTTCTATCTCGGCAAGAGGTATTATGCGGGCATCCCTATTCTGCTCTTTAATTTGGTATTTTTGCTTTTTACGCTCTCCTGCGTATGCTAAATCTTCGATTGGTATTCCCTGAAAAATGGAAAGCTGGATAGGATTTCCACAAATTGAAAATTTTTCTAATTCTGTTAAGTTTACCCCAAGTTTAGCGAGGATATTTTTTACCGCGGTAACCGAGAGCCCATGGGCCTTATCAAGTCCGTAATGGATTGCAAAGTCAAGGTGATCCATTACGTTTGCTCCAGGCAGGGGATTTCTCAATGTTATGACAGTCCTCTTGATCTCACCGCTTTCAAGGTCAATTTTCTGAGCCCTAAAGCCACTGGTTCCCAGATCGATTGCAACTCCTGTTCTCATATATTAAGTCCCTCCAAAAAAGTTTAAGATTTATTTAATCAGTATGCTTCAGGAATATTTTGAGTATAATAAATTCGAGTATAGTAAATTTGAGTATAATAAATTTGAATAGATATGCTTAATGAGCTAACAAGCAACTTATACTGAACATTGAACATTTATGCAAGGTCAATGAATACTATCTGAATGTGTTGAAGAATTATGCAAACTCAACGAGCAATTTTCCAGATATACTAATACTTATCTGGAATGTTTCCCCTCGACTTATTGACTATCGGCTTGGCTCTGGAGTGTTTATTCTGCCTGTCAAAACAAAAAAAGTACGAAACAGAACATAATATCCGGGCCTCTAAAGGCTTAGAGCCCCAGAATATGTCCTTAAAAATAAAGAATTTTTTGTGCCTTTTCAGGCGTAATACTCGTCTCTTGCTGCAACCATCGCTTTGATGTTCTCGAGAGGGGTCATGGGTGCAATTCCACAGCCAGGTGCTAGCACATCGACGCCTTCTTCAAGAGCCTGCTTTGCTTCAGCTTTAATCTTGTCAACAGGGCCAGGCAGCAAGGTAAAAGGACTGGAGATGTTTCCGACGAATCTTGCTCTGTCTCCGATAACTTCCTTTGCCTTCTTCGGGCTGCCAACCTTTTCTTCTACACTGAGCCCTTCAAAACCACAGTCTGCCATATCATTTAGGATCGGGTTTACGTTTCCGCAGATATGAAGAACAGTGACGGAGTCCACACTGGAAGAAAACTTCTGCAGCCTTGCCTGGAGAAACTGCTTGAAGGAAGCAGGGCTCATAAGGTCAGGGGAAGCAACAGGGTCTGCGACTGAGATAACATCTGCACCTGCTTCAACCATTGCGTTTGCGTACATAATTGCAGCTTCTGTAGCAATATCCAGTGACTGTTCGAAGAGGTCGGTTTTCTTAATGGACCATTTCATGAAGGATTTTACACTTACAAGGTCGGAAGCAACTGTAATCGGGCCTTCCATGCCACCGATAATTGGCACGTCAGGACCGACTTTTTCCCTGATAATCTTAATAGCTTCAAGTACAGCTGGAATCCTGCCTCTCTGCAGGAGATCTTCAGGGATGGCTGCACCCTCTAGGGACTTAGGGTAGGGGTGACCTATGACAGAAGGCTGCCTGTTCTTGGTTCCCATGTTGATTTCACAGCCCATTGCTTCAACTAGAACGGTAAGGCAGTAAGGAACCCTTACAGCTTCGAGTCCGCTAAGCTCGTAATTTGCGATCGCAAGTTTTGCTAAAAGTTCAGGGTCGGTGTGAGCTTCAGGCCAGGGTGCTCCGACTTCATCCATAAGCTCTACAATCCCGGTCTGGGTCACAGAACAAACAGGTACTTTGTCAACGGGCTTGCCTTCAAGGGCAGCTAAGAGTCTCGTTTTGAGTGTAAATTCGCTCATGTTTATACCTTTTTTAATTTATTTTACTAATTTACTTATATTTATTTTTATTACAAGTTATTATTTACTTGATAATATTATATAACTTTTTCAATTTAGAAGATTCCAAACTCCGGATAGAAAGTCCAGAGCTTGGAAACGCAGTTAAAAATCATAGTTTTCGCCTGGAAAATCAACTACTTTCGAATCTCCTTTTCCGCCTCTCTCGTGCAGAAAGGAGAATCCGGGTACTAAAAATAATTCTCAGGCTCCTTAAGATTGTATTAGAGATTATATTAGAACGTGAATATTTTTTAGTTAACAACTTATAAAAGCTATTTGTCAAGAATTTTTTTTGGGCACTTTTTTAATAAAATGGATTATAAATTTTAATCTCATTGTTTGAGTCTCTATGTTAAGTTAAATATCTAAATTTCACTCTACCCGGATAACACACCAGGCTTGGCATGATAATGCACAAGTGCATTTACTTTCATATTTTAGATTTCAAAAGGTTTCTAAACCTAGGTCAAGTTTCTTATTCTTGGATTACGTTGAATCACACAGGGGATTAAATGGGGAAGAATCTAACTGACAGTAACGACAAGATTTGTTCTCCACAGGGAAATGAGCATAGTATTTCACTTCAGGAATTTCTTGAGAAACTAGGTGTTGACGAAAATGGGATTGGCGAGCAAGAAGCTGCCCATAGGCTAAAAGAATGTGGAGCCAATATTCTCGAAGAGACAGAAAAAGAGAGCATAATAAAGAAGTATCTCAAGCAATTTAGAAATCTCTTCGCCATCCTGCTAACTGTGGGATCGATTCTAGCTTTTTTTGGAGAATATCTAGATCCAGGACAGGGAAACCTGTACATAGGAATTGCTCTAGCTGGCGTTGTAGTTATCAATGCAACCTTCACCTTTATACAGGAATACCAGGCTGAAAAAACAATGGAAAGCTTTCGGCAGCTCCTTCCACCCCATGCCAGAGTTCTGAGGGAAGGGAAGGTAAGAGATATTCTGGCATCGGAGCTTGTGGTCGGGGATATTATTTATCTTGAAGAAGGAGATAAGGTTCCTGCTGATGGGCGTTTGATTGAAAATAATACTCTGAAAGTGGATAACTCTGCTATTACCGGCGAATCCGAACCCCAGCTCCGATCTCTTGAATGGACCCATCCAAACATGCTGGAGAGCAGGAATATGGTTTTCTCAGGCACTCTCATACAGAGCGGGAATGGGAAAGCTGTCATCTTCGGCACGGGGCAGAATACTCAGATCGGAAGCCTTGCAACACTCACACAACAGACTTCAGGCGTGGATACCCCGCTCCGAAGAGAACTAAATCATTTCATAAAGGTCATATCTATAATTGCGATTTCCCTGGGAATAACTTTCTTTATACTATCTTTTCTTCTTAAGGATATTTTTCTTTCAAGTCTGATCTTTGCAATCGGAATTATCGTCGCCAATTTACCCGAGGGGCTTTTACCCACGGTTACTCTTGCCCTTAGCCTAGCTTCCAGGCGAATGGCATCACGAAATGCTCTTATTAAGCAACTTGAATCCGTAGAAACTCTGGGCTCGACGACGGTTATCTGCACTGACAAAACTGGAACTCTCACTCAGAACAGGATGGCAGTAAATTCCATCATTATCGGTTTTGAATGTTTCGTTCTCGAAAACCCTGCCAGCTCTAAAGAAAGAACTGCAGGGCAGGAGGCAGGAGAAAGTGTAAACAAAGTGGTTGAGGAAAGAATTGCAGATTCTGGGAGCAAAGGAGATACCGAAGCAGAAGGAGGTTCAGGGGCAGAAGGAATTTGTGTTATAAAAAAGCCTGGATGGGACCCTGAAAAATTGCCGCCGATTTTCATAAGGGTTGCAGGGCTCTGTAATAATGCAAAACTTCGCGAGTCTCCTCCAGGATACATAGGTGACCCAACTGAAGGAGCCCTTCTCGTTTTTGCAAATAGCCTGGAAGATGTAGGAAAGCTACAAAACGAGTACCCTAGGCTGGAAGAGTTCCCCTTTGATTCGATTACAAAAAGAATGGAAGTTATCTGCCGTACTCCTGAAGGAAAACTAGAGGTTTATCTTAAGGGTGCCCCGGAAGTAGTTGTGAAAATGTGCAGTTCAGTCTTGGCTTCAGGAGGGATTAAGAAACTTGATGAAACTGAACAAAAAAAGCTTCTTGACCGGCATCTAAGACTTGCAGAAAAGGGAGAACGTGTGATTGCTCTTGCACACAGGCAGGGAGAAGATCAAAGGGAGTATACTGAGGATTTTATTTTCCTTGGGTTTATAGGGATTGTAGATCCTCCGCGTCCTGAAGCCAGAGAAGCTATTGCAAGATGCCACACCGCAGGGATTAAGGTTGTCATGATCACTGGCGATCACCCTGCTACTGCAGAATCAATTGCAAAGGACGTGGGGCTTGCAGACTCTGGAAACCTTGAAATCATTACTGGAGACGAGCTGAATTTACTCTCGCGTCCAGAGCTTGCTTCAAGATTGAAAAATCCGAGCATCGTCTTTGCCCGTACTTCCCCTGTGCAAAAGCTGAAAATCGTACAGCTTTTCCAGGCTGAAGGGGAAATTGTGACAATGACAGGAGATGGAGTCAATGACGCTCCTGCAATCAAGAATGCGGATATGGGAGTTGCTATGGGTAGCGGCACGGATGTAGCTCGCGAAGCTGCGGATATGGTACTTCTTGACGACAATTTCGCTACGATTGTTAATGCTGTAGAAGAAGGAAGGACGGTTTTTGACAATATTAAAAAATTCATTGTATATATCCTTGCAAGTAATATTCCTGAAATCCTGCCTTTCATAGCTTTCGTTCTGTTTGCTCTGCCCCTTCCAATGCCTGTACAGCTTATCCTGGCAATTGATCTGGGTACGGATATGCTGCCTGCAATTGCTCTGGGAAAAGAAAAGGGGGAAGGAGATATTATGAAAAGACCTCCCAGATCCAGGGAAGAAAAGCTGTTAACTCCTCCCCTGCTTTTTACAGCTTATGGAATAAAAGGACCTATCGAAGCTCTTGCAGGCTTCTTCTGCTATTTTGCTGTACTTTTTGAAGGTGGCTGGAGTTTTGGTGAGCAGCTTACAAATAACAATCCTCTTTATATGCAGTCAATAACTGCATTCTTTTCAGCAGTGATTATTTGTCAGATAGCAAATGTTTTTGCTTCCAGAACCCGGTACCAGTCGGCCTTTACAGTGGGCTTATTGAGCAATCGTACAATCCTAGTAGGGATTGCAAGCGAACTTCTGATTCTAGCATTTATTATCTGGAATCCGTCGGCAAACCTTATTTTCAACACTTCCCCCCTTGACCTCAGATATTTAGTCTTTGCCATTCCTTTTGCAATATTTTTGCTCGGAGTCGATGAGTTAAGAAAATACCTGCTTAGAAGGAATGTAAGTTGGGCAGTCCGGTTTCTTAAATGGTAAATAAAAATTTGACAATCCATTCTTAAGCGATAAATTAAAAACTGAACAATACGATTCTTAAATGGTGAAGTAAAAAATATTTAAGTGTTTTCTCGTTTATGAAAAGAACCATCAAAAATGTTGTTTTACCTGTTCAAAGCTAATTTTTTTGTTGTATATTCCATTTAGGTTTTTTTCCATAAAAGAAGCTTATCGGTCTCTAATACACTAAGAAAGCAACTATACTCTTTTTAAATTCAGAAATTCCTTTTCAATGCAAAATTATTTTAATAAAAATGGTTTTTTTCACGTCAACTCATTGAAAACTTTTATATAGATAATAGCTCAATCTCATCTGTTAATATTATTTTGCAAACTTCCCTGCAGGCTCTACCAAAAATTTCCTCCAGGTTTAACTAACTCTAAATTCCTTCCTCCAGGTATAATTAACTCGAAATTCCTTCGCCGAGCTTAACAATGAATGTCAGTAGAAAGATCCTTGTTATAATCTATATTATCTTTGCTCTTCTTATTTCAGCTGTTATTTTTGCTTCACAGAGCATACTTTATTCCAGTATTTCCGATTTGCAGGAAAAAGAGGCAGCTCACAATCTAGAAAAGGTAGAGAATATGATTGATTTTCAGACTCTACACCTCGAGGAAACCAATTCTGCTCTATCTTCAAGAGACGATATCAGGGCTTTAATGTTAAGTCAGGATTCTCGAAACTCAGGTAAAGCTGAGTTAGATGGCGCTTTTTCAGTCAGTGGATGTGACTTTGTTTTTCTTGTAAATAATTCTGGATATATTTTATATTCCGAAGTTTCGGATCCTGAGCTCCCTACTAATAATTCTAATGTTGCTGAAATTAGTCAGAGAATAGATGATGGCAGTTTCCTTTGTAAGAAGGCTGAAAACTCATTAAAAGGCTTACTCTTGCTGGGAAATGATCCTGCAGTCATCTCCAGCCAGCCTGTGCTTGCAGCACCCGAAAACAAAAAAGTTTTAGGTACAATCATTCTTGGAAAAAAGCTTGATTCAAGCTTCATTAAAAACGTCCAAAAAAACACTGGGAGTATAGTTACACTTTATAGTTTCAACAATGCATCACCTGATATTCGGCAGGCTCTTTTTGAGAGTAAGAATTCAAAACTTATGTATACTGCAGCTGGAGAGAGAGTTACCAGCTATTCTGTTCTTAAAGACATTTTTGGAAACCCAAGTATTGTAATTCAAACTGACATTGACAGCAGTATCTATTCCGAGGGTCAGAAGTCTCTCCGTCACATTATGCTTTTCCTTTTGTTTGCAGGGCTTATTACTGGGGCAGTTTGTAAGCTTCTTCTTGATAGAGAAATAATATCCCGAATAGTTGCAATTGATAATTTTGTGGAAAAAGTAAGACTGAATGAAGATTTCTCTGAGAGATATTACATGGATGGGGATGATGAACTCTCAAGGCTCTCCGAAGGAGTAAACCAGACGCTTGACCGCCTGAGAACTACTTCTGACGAATTTAAAACCCAAGAGCACGAAAAAAAGCTAATCCTCAATTCTCTCAGTGAACTCGTGGTCTTTATGGACTCTGAACTGAGAATAATCTGGTTAAATAAAGCGGCTCTTGATCACATGGGTATGAGACTTGAAGACGCCATAGGGCGCTGTTACCAAGAAATGTATATACTATATAAAGGAAAAATAGGAAAATCTCCTATATTGAAAGTACTGGAAACGGGAAAAGAAGAGTTTGGGGAAATAGTTACACAGGATGGGAAAGTCTGGAGGGTCAGTGCAATTCCTATAAAGAATGAAGACGACAGGATTACTGGGATCCTGAAAACTGGTCTTGATATTACTGCACATAGACAATCGGAAGAAAGATTACTTCAAGCAAAACTAGAAGCCGAGGAAGCAAATAATTCAAAAAGTGAGTTTCTTGCAAATATGAGTCATGAACTGCGAACGCCTTTGAATTCCATTATAGGCTTTTCGGATATCCTCCTTGAGAGAATTTTTGGAGAGCTTAACGAAAAACAGTTCAGATACGTAAGCAATATCTCCACCAGTGGGAAGAATTTATTGGTACTTATAAATGACATCCTTGACCTCTCAAAAGTAGAAGCAAAAAGAATGGACCTTCATTACAGTGAGTTTTCAATCTATACCGTATTTGAAGAAGTCAAAACCGTCCTCTCTCCTCTTGCCCAGGCAAAGTTCCTTGAAGTAACCTTTAATGTAGAATCTGGTTTTAGAACGCTTGAAGCCGATCGAGGTCGCCTAATTCAAATCCTTTACAACCTTGTAAGCAATGCAATCAAATTTACTCCAAACGGAGGTAAAGTCGCAGTTTATTGCAAAAAAAGCAGCGATCGAGCGCTTATTTCAGTCATAGATACAGGCATAGGAATTTCTGCTGAAGATCAGGTAAAGCTATTCCAGCCGTTTACACAGCTCGATGCGTCAGCAACCCGACAGCATCGGGGCACAGGACTTGGGCTTGCTCTTGTGAAGAAAATTATAAACTTGCATAAGGGAGATATCTGGGTTGAGAGCGAACTTGGGAAAGGCAGTAACTTTACTTTTGTAATTCCTCTCAGAAAACCGTTAGATCTCAGGAGTGTCAACGAGGCAGAGCTCGAAGATGTAATCATCGAATTCGAGATGAATAAAGCAGCAGCCCTTTCAGTAAAAGAAAATGTTGAGAAATTGCACGAAGAGATAGAGCTGCCTGAAATACATTTACCTGAGAAAGGAAATACTAAAGAGGAACTTATTCTTGTAGTTGATGACGATAAAAGTTCCAGCGAGCTCCTCTCCATCATACTTAAGGACGCCGGATATAATGTAGCTCTTCTTCATAGTGGGAAAAATGTTTTGAAGGCTGCAAAAAGTCTGAAACCTGATATCATTACCTTAGACGTCTTCTTACCAGACACTAATGGCTGGCTTGTTTTGAAACAGCTAAAGAACGATCTTTACACAGCTTCTATTCCGGTACTTATTATTTCCATGACCGATAATAATGAGCTTGGAATTACTCTTGGAGCAACATACTCTTTTACAAAACCAGTAAAAAGAATTGAACTGGTAACTTCCCTCAAAGAAATTACTGATAATTTCCGATTTGAAAGTCCTAAAGTTCTTATCATAGATGACGATGAAAATGCTGTAGAGTTATTGAGCTCAATGATTGAGCCCGAGGGCTTTGAGATAATTAAAGCTTACAGCGGGAAGGAAGGTATAGAAAAACTATTCTCAGAGCAGCAGCCTGATATCGTAATTCTAGACCTTATAATGCCGGAAACCAGCGGGTTTGATGTTATATCTAGCCTCAGGGGCAATGAACGCACAAAAGATATTCCTCTTATTGTGTGCACTTCTGGAGAGTTTACTGAAAAAAATCTCGAAGAATTAAATAATGAGCTAAAAAGACATCTTATATCTATTATGAAAAAGGGCACTTTCGGAAGAAAAGAGCTAATTAATAGAATAAAACAGCTAGCTAAAGAGGGGAAATGATGAAGAAAATTCTAATTGTCGAAGATAATATCATGAACATGGAACTAGTTCAGGACCTTCTGGAGCTCTATGGCCATAAGGTAATAAAAGCCGAGGATGGAATAAAGGCTCTTGAGCGCCTTGCTGAAGAAAAAATCGATATTATCCTGTTAGATATGCAGCTTCCGAAGATGGGCGGACTTGAAGTTCTTGATCGAATCAAGAAGAATCCTGCAACTGCAGATATTCCTATAATAGCAGTTACGGCCCATGCCATGAAAGGCAGTGAGGAACATTTCATAGAAATGGGCTGTGTGGATTATGTTTCTAAACCCATAGATATCCACAAATTTAGGGCTCTAATCGATAAGTATCTGGGAGAACACTAACGTTAACTTCTAATATAGTCATAATTTTTCCAGCCTCGTGGATATATCTTTATAGTACATAAAGAGTTCATCACACCATGTAAGTGCACTTTCGTCAAAACTCATAAGACGTTGATGGTCGAACTTTCCCTTTTTGTCGAAAAGTACAAGCGAACAGAAGCGCTCTGTCACTACATTTTTGAGGGTTACATTTTTGTTACAGATATAAATCTGAACGTTTTTTGATTCCACAAGAGATTTCAGATCCTTGTAGTAATCCGTTTTCAGCCTGTCAAAAACGGGTTCTGTTAGAATAAGACATACTTCAGCTCCTTTTCTTGCAAGCTCCAAGTACATTTCAACATGAAGAGGATTGAAATATGAAAGGAACATTTTTACATGCTTTGATTCCAGGAGGTTATTTTTGAAATCCTCAGGTACTTCAAAAAGCCGGTTAAGGTCGGCTTCAAGCATAAAGTAGTTTCCAAGTTCATCAATCCTGTTAAGGAGAAACTCGGGAATTGCAGTAAAGTCATGGTTTGTCCAGTAGTCGTAATTCTCCTCAAAAATCCTTACGGTATTTAGCAGAGGTTCCATCTTTTCGACTACTATCTCTCCCATTTCCGAGAGCCTGTAAGTGTTTTTATCCTGTACGATCAGGCGCCCCTCTTTTAATTTTTTAATCTGGGGCATAATTGATGTCGAGTTAACATTGAGGGCTGTTTTTATTTCGTCCCCAGTCTTAGGTCCTTCTTCTAGTAGGAGCAATACGTCCTTTCTTTTTTCTGAAAGAAATGCAAGATCAATAAGTGATGTTTTCATTTTGTTCCGTCTCCCCGGGAAGCTTTAAAATTTAAAAGAGATATTTTCCCTTTATTTCTTTTCAGAAAGCAGTCCAAGTTGGCAAAAATACTTTTCTTCCTCCAGAAGAACTTTGAAGGAACTTCTCGCAACCATTACTTCGCTACTTATCAACTGATCCTTTATATTTTTTTCCAAAAAACATTTGTTTTCTTTAAGTTAAGTTCTTTTTCTAGCTTTTTCCCTTTTTCTATAACTTAGAAGATTTTCTATACTAAGCACCTTCCCTTCATTCTCAACTTTACTCATATGAAATCATGTTCAAGCTTGTTTTCGGCATCGTCGATCATTTTTACACTTTTTTCCTTCTTTTAGCCCTTAATATCCGAAAACATTTGACGTTGCTGGTAAAGATAAGGTAGTAAGGCAGCTTTCATAGCTTTTAAGAGGAAAGCCTTTTGAGAAAAATTATCTCAAAATAAGCAACCCAAAGTATTCTATTCAGAGTGCTCATTTTGAAAGCCTTCCGTAAGTTTTTAACAGCGCCCGAGTTTATCTAAAACTTTCCTCTCGAGTACATCCTTTTCATAAATAAGAGGCAACACAAGCGGAATAACATCTACTCATATTTATAATTTCCTCATTATATAGGATTCAAAACAGTGCTAATTGCTAGATAAAAGGGATTTCAGCGGGACCTCATTTCCGATAAGGAAAAAGATAGGAGGAGATCCTCTATCCGAGATTGAAATTTTTTTCTAAGATTTTTATTAAAATTCCGGGTTTCTCCCTCTATCTGAAAAAAAAACTTTTTCTAAAAAGTTTTATCAAATACCTGAGTTTTCCCCTCTATAACGAAGCAAAAAAATCAGGTAGGTTATTGAGAGGCTTTTTTTACTAGAGCAAAAATCCCACGTAGGATTTCTTTAGGAGAGGGAGGGTTTCCAGGGATCTTTACATCGACAGGCAGAATTTTGTCAACTCCTCCAAGTACGGCATAAGAATCTTTGTAAATTCCACCATTACAAGCATCATCTCCTACTGCGACCACGAATTTCGGGGAGGGCATGGCTTCATATGTTTTTAGAACTGCTTCGACCATATTTAGGGTGACTGCTCCTGTAACCAGCAGGACGTCAGCATGCCTTGGAGAAGCCACAAAGGAGATCCCGAACCTCTCAATATCGTAATGCGGAGTCGTAAGGTTTGAAATCTCAATCTCTGTTGAATTGTCGCTGCCCGAGTCCAGTTCGCGGATTGCAAGGCTATGCCCGAAAACCTTGTTAACTTCTGTTTTCAGCTCAGAGCCAAGAGCTTCAAGTTCAGCATCTGAAAACTCAAATTCTTCTGTCATTTTTGAGCGGAAGATATACGTAAAAGGGTTTACCATTCGTCTCACCTCAAAGGTCAGTTCCTGCATAGGAAAGGTTAAGGCTCTTGTTAATCAGGGGAAAATCAGGAACAACATTCCCGAGTACTGCATGTTCTATAGCTTGCCAGTTGCAGAAAGATGCGGTCCGTACCTTGTAGCGTTCGATTAACCCGTTTCTTACATAAACCCAGTGTAGGTTCTGGCCTCTTGCAGCTTCAACCATTGAAAGGGCATACCCATGCGGAATGTTCGAAAGTGCAAATTCGGTTACCTCGGCAACAATTGCGCCCTCCGGGATTGATGCTATAAGCTCCTGGATCAAGGTAGCTGAGTTTAGAATTTCCGCTGCTTTAACTTTAAAGCGAGAAAGAACATCTCCTGTAGTTTTGATCGCTCTTTCTGGAGGTTTATCTTTATATATGCCATAGGGGTGGTCAAGCCGGACATCATAAGATGCCCCAGCTGCTCTGGCAATTGGGCCTGTAAGATTAAGAGGAACAATAAATTTCTTTTTCAGGATTCCAGTTGTTGAAAATCTGTCAATAAGTGAAGAGGAAGCATTAACATCCTTAATCTCAGACTCAAACTGTGGTACAAATGTTTTCAAGTAGATAGCTAGTTTTGAAAGGACTTCGGCTGGAATATCCTTTTTTATGCCTCCTAAATCTATGACGCTTCTCATAAATCGGGAGCCTGTGAGAAGCTCATTTTGCCTGAAAAATTTTTCACGATGTATCAGGAAAGGTGTTGTCATCCTTGGGAATCCGATATCAGTAATCATGCCCGAGAGATCGCCCATGTGCGAGTAGATGCGCTCCAGCTCCAGAAGAATTGCCCTTAAATAGCTCGCTCTGGTCGGAATCTCAATTCCAGCTATTTTTTCTACAGCCATGCAAAAGGAAACGGCATTGGCAACGGTTTCGTCCCCACTTATGGCTTCGGCAATTGGAATACAGGCAGAAGGTCTTTTACCCTCTGCAAGTTTTTCAATTCCTCGATGTTTGTAAAAGAGCCGGATCTCAAGATTGAGAATAGGTTCTCCAATCACGCTGAATCTGAAATGGCCGGGTTCAATAATCCCTGCATGGACCGGCCCGACAGGAATTTGGTATACGCCTTTGCCCTCTACCTGCTTGAAAGGATATGCTTCCTTAGGGTTTTTTACAGCCTGGATTTTACCATTTTTAAAGGATTTTAGGAGAGGATGAAAACCTTCAGGATATGCCTCATGTAAAAAGAGTCTCCTTTTATCAAAAGCATCCGTAAATTCTATACCAAACCCATCACTGATTTCCCGCTCATACCAGCAAGCATAGGGAAATACCTTTGCAATTGATGTCGTTTCCATCTCCACATGCCGCATAAACGCAAACACGTCAGTATATCCGCTTAGTCTAAACATATAAAAGAGGGAAAAACCAGGATTATCTTCAAAATCCTGGACGCAAAATAAGCTTATCAGCACAAAGCCCTTTTCGGAGAGCGCAGGCACGATTTTTAAAAACTCATTTTCACCCAGGGGAATATAGAATTCATGATTTTTTCCCCTCGTGATTTGTGGCTCTTCGCCTGAAACATCAAATATTAAATCTGTAGCATATTGGGTCGCCTGAACCGTAGGACTCACTGTAATCTGGCGATTATCTCTTAACCTTGTACCTGCCGAGATCAGGGAATCATTTGTGTTTTTACTTAAATTCATTCTTTCTTTGCCTCCTATTTACAGGTATCCGAGCTCATAAACGATTTTATTCAATAGAGTTTCTAGGAATTCCGGGAAGAAAACTCCGAGTGCTAGAATTATGAAAATAATGGACAAGAGAGGAAATTTCATACCTCTCTTGACTACATACGGAAGAAGCGGAGTTTCCGAGTCTTCGATTCCGGCCTCTTTTGAACTCCGGGTAAAAGCCTCGATTAAAAACCTTGCAAATGCAGCTGATGCAATAACCAGCAGGAGAAGAACTGCAAAGACGAGCGGTTTTGAAAATCCGAAAGCTTCTAGCAGGATAAATAGTTTGGCTGAAAAAATCGGGAAAGGAGGCATGCCTATAATTGCAAAGCTCCCAATAATAAGTCCCCAACCCGCAACAGGTTGAAGCGAAAAGATGTCTCTTATATCATGGATTAGGTTGCTTTCGTATTGTCTGTGCAAAATGCCTGCTGAAAAGAAAAGTGAGGCTTTAGTTAGCGAATGAGCAAGTACGTAATAGAGCGTCCAAAATAAGGAAAGAGGTGTTCCGATTCCTATTCCGAGAAGAATAACACCCATATGTTCCACACTTGAAAAAGCAATAAGCATCTTCAGGTTATTTTGCCAAAGCATATTCAGAACCGCAACTGCTATTGTAAGGAGCCCAAAACCCATAAGAAACTGGGATATCAGATGTTCAGCCTGTGTCTGCCTGACTATTGAATACATCCTCAGAATTCCATACATGCCTATATTTAACAAAACTCCGGATAAGATGGCACTTACTGCTGAGGGAGCTTTTGAATGAGCGTCCGGGAGCCAGGTATGGAAGGGAAAAATCCCGGATTTTGCTGCAAACCCAATGAAAAGAAACACAAAGCTTGCAGTCATCATTTTAGGAGATAAAAGAGATGCATTCTCAATCAATACGGTCCAATTAAGGCTCCCGCTACCAAGCACCTCTCCGGAGAGCGTGTAGAGAAAGGTTAACCCTATGAATGAAAAAAGCATGGCACCCGAAGCTATGAAGATATATTTGATAGCAGCGTCGATATTTTCTTTGGCAGACAGAATTGCTACAAGTGCAGCGGAAAAAATTGTTGTCAGCTCGGCAAAGATCCAGAACAAAGTAAGGTTGTCTGAAAAGAAAGCAAGGGTAGCCGCCGTAAGCAGAGCACTGAAAATCAAATAAAAAATTTTCAGGTTATTCCTGTGTAATTCTTGAGCCTCTATAAGGCTTTCAACGTAACCATTTGCATAAACTGATGCAAAGAAGAACAATAAAGCTGCAATCAAACCTTCATAAATGCTGAGATGATCTACGTAGAAATATTCACTTCCGGTTTCAAAAGCCGGTACTGTGGTGTTTAGAAGGGCATAAAGCCCGATTGCAAGAAATACAAGGGTATGCAGAGTTGTAAAAGCATTTATTGTCCTATGAGATTTTGAAAACGCGATAAGAATAAGCATTATTGCTCCTACCGCTAAATAACTGAGTACAATCATTATTCTTCCCTCCCAGACCAGATTTTGAGTGTCTGGAGGCGTTTGTGGTATTCATTCTTTGTGGAATCAAGACCTATTGCTAAAATAGTTGTTAACAGTACAAGGATCATCAAGTCTATTACAATCAGGATTTCTATAACAAAGGGGAGATCTGCAACAAAAATCCCAAAGAGTAATACCCCGTTTTCCATTGTTAGGTACCCTATAACTTTCGTCATCACTTTTTTCCGGCTAAATATAACAAGCATACCCATGAGAGTCAGGGATAAGCCTATTACAGCCCCGACGAAAAACAATTTCCCCAGGACATACTCATCGAAAAAGCCTGAGAGGAAAACATAGGAAAGCATAATCAAGCCCATGCTTACAAGGAGGGACGCGGTTGGTTCCAGGTAATTAAATTCCAGGTCCCTACTGATTTTGATTTTTTCCCCTATGACATTTATAAAAAGTGGAATTAACAATACTTTGCTCACAAGCGTCAGAGCTGCCATTGCAAGCAGTTTTTCACTGCCTTCAATCAGGTAAAGGGATGCCGCAATCAGAGTCAGCAGGAAAGACTGAACCGCGTATACGGTAAGTAGCGAAGCTATATTTCTTGTGGAAAGAATAAAAGCTGCAGTAATCAGCACGAAGACAAAGAGGATCCTGACTATATCTTCTAGGAGTGCTTGATCTGCCAAAAAAGAAGTTATCATATAAACACCTCCATCAGGATAGTAAGTGCAGAGAAGAAAAATGCCATCATGTAGAATCCTGGCAGCCTGAAAAGCCGCATTTTTGCAATGGAAGATTCAAAGAGGCCTATTAACCCTGCAAGCAAGCTAGCTTTTACAAGGAAGTAAAAACATGAAATCACAATGCCTGTGAAAGTAAGCTCAGTTGCAAGCCCGAAAGGGGCAAGAGTGTTTATCAGGATTGCCATCAGGATTGTCTGCTTAATTGCATGGGCAAGCTCTATTAAAGCCAGGTTTTTCCCAGACTGCTCTAGGATCATGGCTTCGTTAATCATGGTAAGTTCAAGATGGGTTGCTGGGTTGTCTACAGGAATTCTGCCGGTTTCCACTATAATGATAATAAAAAGGGAAATCGAAATAAGGCTCAAGGTCGGACTTTCTGGGATCGTAGACCCAGCAGTTATTGCAAACATCTCGTGAAAGTTTACAGTTTTTAACACATATGCAAGCGCAGCAAAGGCTATGATCATTGTAGGTTCAATCACAGCCGACAAGCTCATCAGGCGGGAACTTCCCATGCCTCCGAAAGCGCTGCCTGAATCAAGTCCGCTTAGTGACGTAAAAAAACGCTCAATTACTAGCAGGTAGAGGAAAACTATTACATTTCCGATTCCTGCAGGGGCATTTGGGATGAAGACTACCGGGACAAAGAGTGTAGCCAGCAAAAGGGCTCCTAAGTTGAGATAGGGAGTGATTCTCATAATTATAGAAGAATTAGGTGAATACACAACCTCCTTTTGCATAAGCTTGCGCAAATCAAAATAGCTCTGCAGAAGTTTCGGACCTTTCCTTCCCTGGACATACGCCTTGACCTTTTTGATTAGGCTCATAAAGAATGGTGAGACCAGCAGGATAAAGCCCGTGTTTAGTAATGTAAATAAGAGAAATGAAGCATTCATGCGAAATACCTCGTAAATGTCATCAGTGTAAGTACAGCGATAAAGACGTAGAATACGTATGTGCCCAATTTACCATTCTGCATTCTGGAAACCTGGAAGGAGATAACGTTGACCGTGTGAGCTACAGGAAGATAGAGATGTTTTTCAAAGAATTTAGGAAAGTGAATCTTGGTAGTCCCATCCTTAAAAATGCATTCTTTCGTATCTGAATACGTCCTTGTACTCGAGATCTCAGGTCTGTAAATCTTTTTGAAAATTGCTATAAGAGGCTCCGAAAAACCTATGGAGCTGTATTCCATTGTGGGATGTTGGGCAAGGATCCCACAGCCCCAAGTTTCTTTGCTTCTCCTTGGAGTTTTTGAAAAACCGGTGTTACGAACCCCAAGCCAAACAAACCCACAGACTCCAACAAGAAGCAACCCGATAACCAGCATGTCAGGTATCCCAAAGTCAAAGCCGAACAACGCTAGAATCCTGTTTGAAAACAGCCCAGAAAGGATACAGAGAGCTGCAGGTATAGCTTCTCCAGATAGCATAGGTTGTGGGACTTCGATTGCTTCTTTTGCACATTTTGTCCTTGGGAGAGCGAGGAAGGTTATCCCGAAAAGCTTTACAAATAGAGCTGCTACAAGTGCACTGGTAAGGGCAAAGACCGAAAGGGTAATAATTAGAAGCACCTTAAGAAGAGGGTCCTGAAGGGCTGAAGAGTAGAAATAGGCCTGGAAAAGCATCAGCTCACTTACAAAACCGTTTGCAGGAGGAAGACCAGCGATTGAAACCGAACCTATTAGAAACAGAGCGGCGGTACGGGGCATACGTTTTATAAGGCCTCCGAAGGCTTCGATACTCCGCGTGCCAGTGGCATGAACTATCGAGCCTGCGCAGAGGAAGAGTAAGCTTTTGAAAAGAGCGTGGTTGAAAGCGTGGAAACTGGCTCCCACAAGACTTAACATGGCAAGGCCCTCAAGTCCTTCCAGTTTAAATATCAGATACAGGCCAATTCCTGTAAAAATGATACCGACGTTTTCGATACTGCTGTAAGCAAGCAGCTTTTTTATATCACTTTCCCTGAAGGCATAGATTACTCCTAATATAGCTGATAGACTTCCTCCTATAATGATGAGTACTCCCCACCAGATTTCAGGTGCAGAAACAGAGAGTAAAAACCGCAGGAAGCCATAGATTGCAACCTTCAGCATGACCCCTGACATCAGAGCCGAAACGCTTGAGGGAGCTGCAGGATGAGCATAGGGCAGCCACTTGTGAAATGGAACAAGTCCTGCTTTGATACCAAAGCCTATAAATAGACAGAGGAAAGGCAAAGTCAGGATGCTTGCTGCATAATCCAGGTGTCCGAATTCGGCAGATCCTGTAAGCCTGAATAGACTTATGAAACCCATGAAAAGGAAAGCCGTACTAAGGCTTGTCATTATAAAGTAGAAGATTCCTGCTTTTTTATTTTCCTCTGATGAATAATCGTGGAGTACAAGCATCAAGGAAGACAGGGACATTATTTCCCAGAAAATCAGGAAACCTACCATGTTTCCTGCAAGTACAACCATCAGCATGGCAAGAATAAAGAGATTTGTAAGGACTGTCTGAATATCTTTTCTGGCTTCGCTTTTAGCATGTTCAACATATTCAATGGAATATATTGAAACTCCTGGCACAACGGCTGCAATCAAAAGGATAAAGCCTGCCGAAAGCCTGTCTGCAGCCATGGTAAAATTTAACCCTGGGAGAAATCCGAAGGCTGGAAAAGTAGGCTCTTTTCCTGTGTAAAGGACTGTGCCTGCAAAAGCTAGGAGCAGGATCGAAGAAAAAAAAGATAGGCTGAAGGAAGCCTTTCTCGTGTTTTTACTGCGGTACAGGAGAGGCAGGATCGTTCCAAATATGAGAGCTATAATAGCGCCGTAAACTAAGGCTTCGAGCAAACTCATTCACTTCCTAAACCATAAGTTCTGGCGATTGAAATAAAATCTGGAAATTGTATTTCGATCCGAGTCGAGCATGGAAGCTCTTGACCTCGAACCCCGCACAAAGTGAGATTTTTAGAGCTTTCCTGCCTATTAAAAATAAATGTGAAAAATGCCGTAGTTAGTATTTATAATTCCACCGTAAACTTCTATTCCAAGGGTTCTTTTCCCGGAAGCTTTTTGTCTATAATACTCCCTAATATTATATAGGTTTACACTATAAGCTTTTTTATGGATAATGATTATTATCATCCATTAAGTTTTCTTCTAAAATGGAGAGTAGTTGAGCACCTTAAAATCTAATTAAAAAACCTTTTATCTGTTGAAGGAGACAAACATTTTCATTTTTTAATTCATGACTGAATATATATAATAGATATTTGATAAAGAACTTAACCACGAAGGTTTTAAAAAGTAACGATCTCAAAGAAGTAAGCACTTAGAAAAGTAACGATCTTGGATGAACATTACATATTTTGAGAAAAACTGATTTTTGATAATGTTTATTAAATCTACTACTTGCGAGCCTCATAAGCTTTTGAGAAAAGGCTTGACCGCAAACTTTTGAGAAAAGTTTGATCAAAACCCTTTGCAACGGCGTGATCAACCGGCACAACGGTTGCGGTGCAGCGGTTGCGGTGCAACGGTTGTGTTTGATCAAAATACTGGGTTTGTACAAATGCCTATATTTCAAGTTCCTTTATTCTTTCAAAACTCGGTACGCTAGATGTACATATTTCTTTTCCACAATTTTATCTTTTAAAAGTTCAAGCCGAATCCCGCTTTTCTCAAGATTCCTGAAAAGGTTTGTTCCATTTCTCCCTGTTATTTCAGGGGTAAGAATCAGGCTGATCTCTTCGACAAGCCCATATTCGAGTAAGATACTGTTCAACATGCCACCGCTATCCGAAACTACAAGTTGAAAACCATACCTTTCGTTTGCAATTTCCAGTGCCTGTCTGATGTTTACGCGGTCTGCGCCGGTTCGGATATAATCGTAATTTCTTTCTTTAAGGTAATTGATATAACCCTCAGGAGTCTTTTCCGAGACTAGGACTATTACATCCTTGGCGTACTCGGAACGCCTGAACACATGCATTAACCCCTCAAGGACTCCCCTTGAATCCGCAATCATCCAGTATGCCCTGGGGTCATCGGGCTCGATATCAGGCTTTCTAAAGTCCGATTCCTCTTCAGGCGGAATAATTTCGCAGAAAAATTGGGTTCCGACTTTCGCAGTGTTTGAGCCGACTATCATGGCATCAGGTTGATAGCTGCTCAGGATTTTATAGTGAATGTCAAGATTTGCTTCGAAGCCTGTAGTGGAGCCATCGAGACTTATACTGTTATGAATAACTAATTTCGGTATCATACTATCCCCTAAATTCTTCTTATTTCCCCTGTTGAATTCTATTAATCTCATTAATGCTGAATATTTACTTTAATTAAAGTATGCTGAATTAATGTATGCTGGATACTTACTTTAATTAATGTATGCTTGATAGTTACTTTAATTAAATGCATTAGATATTGAATTAGCTTTTACTTATATTAAATATTGGAGAAGCTTTTTCTATATTGGAATGTATTTAGTCTAGATGCATATTCTGGAATTTCAAAATGTATCGAAGTCTTTCTCAGAAAAGAATATTCTTGAGAATATCTCGTTTTCAGTGGGGCAAGGCGAGATCTTCGGGCTACTTGGGCCAAACGGGGCAGGAAAGACGACGCTTATAAGACTTCTTCTTGACATTCTCAGGCCTGACTCCGGGGAGATTCGAGTCTTTGGGGATCTTCTAAGCCCGGCTGCAAAAGACAGGATAGGATACCTTCCTGAGGAAAGAGGATTGTATAGAAAAACAAAACTTCTGGATATGCTGGTTTATCTTGCTCAGCTTAAAGGCATGCCAAAAAAACAGGCTTATTTAAACGCCGAAATCCTTCTTAATTCCTTAGAGTTGCATCAATATAAAAATAAAAAGGTAGAAGAGCTCTCCAAAGGAATGCAGCAGCAAATTCAGTTTCTTTCTGCAATTATTCATGAGCCTGAACTCGTAATCCTTGATGAGCCCTTTTATGGGCTTGATCCCGTAAGTACGAAGAACATTAAGGCCAGAATCCAGGAACTCAGAGCCACAGGAAAAACAATAATTCTTTCCACGCATATTATGGAACAAGCGCAGACACTCTGTGACAGAATCCTTATGCTCAATAAAGGCAAGAGAGTGCTTTACGGCCCTGTGGATGATATCAGGAAAGAGCATGGGAAAAATTCTCTGATTGTAGAATTCGCAGAAAAAGGAGATTTGTATAGAATTCAAGAAATTTCAGGTATAAAAAAAGTAGTAGAAACCGGGAAATTGGTTGAAATCTTTCCTGAGGAAGGAATGAACATACAGACTCTTATTGAGGAGCTTGTCCAGAGGGTAAATCTTCTGCGTTTTGAACAAGCGCTTCCCTCCCTGAATGAAATCTTTATTGAAACTCTGGAGAGTGCCACAAATGAATAAATTTCCAGGAAATAAATATCCCAGAAAAACCTTCATTGTAGCCAGGCACGAGTTCCTGAAAACAATAAAACGTAAAGAATTCCTTTTTATGACTTTCCTCTTTCCTTTCCTATTTGTAGGTATAACTCTTCTTCCGGTAATAGTTTCAGGCGTGTCCGCGGGCGAAGACCAGATAGTAGGTTACATTGATATGACAGGTTCCTTCGAATTTCCAGAGCCAATCCGAAGTGACGGTCTTTTTCCAGGATCCTCAGAAGCAAAAAACTCAGCTATTGAGTTTGTAGTTTACAGCAATATTTCTGATGCAAGGCAGGCCTTACAGGCAGGCCAGATTTCTTCCTATCTCGTGATCCCTGAAGACTTTCTTGAGACTGGAACAATAGAACTGTATAGCCTTGAAAAAGAAGCGCTTATGTCAAATTTTGAATTGTCTGCCAAACTTTCAGGTATTGTTATTACCTCCCTCCTTAAAGACAAAGTGGATGAAATGACACTCAATAGGGTTCTAGACCCAGTCAATATAAAATCTTTTAATTTAGAAAAGAGCAGCGACTCTTCTGGACGGGGCATTGATGACATTTTTGCCAGTTTTGGCCTTCCAATTCTTACAGCTTTTCTTCTTCTCTTCAGTATTTTTTCATCTTCTGGATTTCTGCTTCAAGGCGTTGCCGAGGAAAAGGAGAACAGGATAATGGAAATCTTGCTGTCTTCCGTAACTCCCTCCGAAATCCTTACAGGTAAGATTCTGGGACTTGGTGCAGTTGGTCTTCTGCAAATCGGGTTCTGGCTTGCGGCAGTAGTGCTCGGAAGCAGCTACGCCCTTCCGATAAAAATCGAACCTAATACTCTCTTCTTCGCTCTTGTTTATTTTGTGCTTGGCTTTCTCTTTTTTGCCAGTATAATGGCAGGAATAGGGGCAGTCACTAGCTCCCTTCAGGAGAGCCAGCAGATTGGAGGAATTCTCTCATTTGCAGCCGCGTTGCCTCTCATATTCCTGCAGCCGATTATTACAAACCCAGACAGCTCATTTTCAGTCTTTCTTTCCCTCTTCCCTCTCACCTCGTCTGTGGCCATGCTCGCCAGGATGGCAGCCTCATCTGTGCCTGTTTATCAGATATTTGTCAGCATTTTCATTCTACTTGTTTCGGTTTATGGAGTAATCCTGATCTCCAGCCGACTTTTCAGGATTTATCTGCTCATGTACGGGAAAAAACCGAAAGTAAAGGAAATCTTGAAGAATATCTGGGCAGAATCAGATTAAGTAAAAAGAACCGGTTAAATAAACTACAATTCTATCGTTATGATTTTATAGTATTATGTATATAGTATTAATTGGTTCATAAGGGAGTAACTGTGAAATGGAAGAAAATACCGGACAGCTTGAAAACTGATCCAGTAAGGTACTTCATTTACACAGAACAAACCTTGTGAACCACCTAACTGATTTTTCCACCTGATTTTTAAATCCAACGCTTAAATCTATGAATAGTTCTTTTCTAAGATTTATTAAAGACTTTTTTATTTCTCTGTTGTTTTTATATTCTCTGTTGTTCTATTCTCTGTTTTATGAGAGCTCGGCTTGAATGCAAACTGGAGCAATATAGTTTACCACTTGGAGAGCAATACCTTCAAGAAAATTTCGGATACTCCAGGGAATCTTATCCAGCGTATGTGAGCCGAAGTTCAGGCTGCCTACAATCTCCCCTCTATACTTAAGAGGTACTATAGCAACAGCTCTTATTCCTTCTCTTTTTATTGCGTCAGCCATTGTATCGGAGTAGAAGTCCAGTGAGTATATTGGCTTCTCAGTCCAGATTTGCCTTGCCTCCGGAGAATCTGCCCTATATCTGGAAATCTTTTCGCTAAACTCGGGGGAAATTCCTCTATATGCTACCAGCTTTATCTGGTCCAGGAGTTCGTCCTTGAGGTATATACCCCCTGCATCGAGTCCGTCTATTTGAAGACAGGAATCGAGAACCAGGTTGAGTATTGTCTGGAAATTCCAGGTAGTGCTCAGTTCTGCCCCGAGTTCTCGCTGGATCTCAAGCATTTTCTGGGCTTCTTTTCTTTCGGTAATATCAACTACAAGACCCTGGAAATGAGCTGCTCTTCCGTCCTCGTCTCTCTGGATAAAAGTTTTCTCATCTACCCAGAGCGTTTTTCCGTCCCCGGTAAAAATTCTGTATTCAACGCCGAAGGAATCCTGTCTCTCTGTGATGTTGCGATTGAGGATTTTTATAAATGAGTCTATGTCATCCCTGTGAATGATACTTTTGTAAGGGACTTTCCCTGAGGTAAAGTCTTCTACCGTATACCCAAACTGAGTCACATTTTCGGAAACATACACCGTTGGCAGGTTTTCTTTGTTCTCCCAAAGAAAAGCCACTGCCTGGCTATTGTTTATTATGGTTCTCAACATCTTCTGAGTCTCTAAAGACTTTCTGAGGGCTTCTTCGCTCCTTTTTCTCTCAGTTATATCCAGCACAAGCCCTTGAAAGTGAGTTATTTCTCCTTCAGAATTTCGCTGGATGAATGTCCTCTCGTTAACCCAATGGAGGTCTCCTGCTTTTGTAAAAATTCTGTACTCGATATCGAAGTTAACCTCACCTCTTCGGATATTCTCTTTAAGTGAATCCTTAACTCTCTTCAGGTCATCGGGGTGGATAATATCTCCATACAGAACCCTACCTGAAATAAAGTCCTCAACTGTGTATCCAAACTGTATCACATTTTCAGAGACGAATTCTGAAGGCCATTTTTCTTTGTCTTTCCAGAGAAATACCACTGCATGACTGTTATTCACAACTGTCCTGATTATTTCCTGCATCTCAAGGACCGGAAATAAATCTACGATCCCTATTGCCGCAATAACCCTCCCATCCTCTGAGAAGATAGGAGAAACCGCCACACTCCTGCCCAGATATGTACCTTCTTTTGGCACTCTACGTATGGTCTTGCCAGTTCTGAGCACCTCCTCGAGTATAGGGCCTGTATAGTCTTTGTCAAGGATTTTACCATTTTCAAGGCGAAGTCCCTTTCGTTTGAGGCTACGGATAGTGGTTGGAAGTCCAACAAGGGAGTGCACCGCGACAGCTATTGACTCAAGTTCCTCAGATCCTGCATTTTCAGATATCAAAGAAGTAATCTTCTCACCCCCAGAGAGATCCTGATAATTCTTAAAAGTAAAAGGCAGAAGAGTTTCAACAAGTAGAAACTAAGAACTGAAACCTTTATACATCCACTTTTCTTTATTTTAATACATTTTTTATTTTAATACATTTTTTAGTGGTTATATAATTATTCTTTATTTATATTATTGAAATTTTCCACAGATTTATCGGCTAGATCTCCGAACAGATAGTGGAGAGGAAAATGCGAAAGGAAATGGCTGAACTAAGAAAATAAACTCATTTTTAAGTTAGTCGTCAATTTTAAATGAATACATAAAATTAGATAATAATCCTGAGCAGACTCATGTTAGTTACATCTTTTCTTAGATAAGTAAGTTTATAGGTGAAGCTAGCTCCATCCAGTTCCAATAATTTTTATATTATAATCGTTCGAGTGCAAGAGCTCCAAGGAATGTCATTGTCTCAAATATCTCTTTATTCTCAGGAGTTAGCACCTCTTCAGGTTTTTCAAAGGTAAACGCCATAACGCCAAAAATCATCCTGCGAGTCTTAAGAGGAATGTAATATCCCCTTCCTGCAGGAAGATTATCTGTTCCGTAGCCGGCTGGCTGACCATTATCATAAGCCCATAGGGCAATGGTCTTTTCTTTGTCGTCTAAGGGATACAAAGTGTCGCCTGCTCCTATCTGGAGCCCAGATGGGCTGGGTATAAGTACTGAAAAGATACCTGGTGCAAAATTATGCATTTGATCAGCGAGGATTTCGAAAACTTCTTGCCGTGTTTTTGCTTCCACGAGCACGCGGGAAAGGGCTGAAGTTGCTTCCACCTCAGCTTCGCTCTGCCAGATCTGAGGCAGAAGATGGCGTAACCGGGTAGCAAGGCTGCTGATTATAAGAGCGATAACAGCATATCCAATAAAAGCGATGAAGTATTCCCAATCATGGACAGAAATCGTGTAGTAAGGGTGGACAAAAAGGAAATCGAAGACAAGAACACTTACAAATGCCGTAAACAGGGCTACTCTGCGCCTGAAAAAGAAAGCAGATACAATGACTGGGAAAAGCTGGATTATCAGCAGGTTTGAAGGTCCAATAACTTCTCGAAGGATGAAATTGACGCCAGCTACAGCTGTAATCAGGATGATGCTGATTATATATTCCGCTGTAAAATAGAGTGAGATTTGTCGTTTAAAAGATATATGAGCGCTTTTTCCTTTTGGCTCGTACAAATGAACATCAATACCGTGTGACTGTCTTATAACCCTGTATACCGGAGAGGAAATTATATCCAGCCCGTGTGGTTTTCCAAGCATGATCATGCTGACATTGCTCCGCCGAGCGTAGCGTACAACCTCTTCAGCTACATCGCTTCCACGATAACGCACTATCCTCCCACCAAGTCTTCTACCTGCCTCAAGAGCCTGATTTAGCCAGGCACGTTCTTGAGAAGATAAAGCTCTATCACCCCCGATATCCACTGAAAACACAATTAAATCCGCATCAAATCTGGCTGCAAGCCTTGATGCTGCCCTGACCATTTGTTCAGCTATCGGACCGGGACGAATACAGACAAGAAGCCTTTCTGCCGCTGGCCACGGACCCGGGATAGCCCGTGTTCTCATATAGTCTATCATCCTTTTATCGGTATACTCTGCCATATATCTCAGAGCAAGCTGGCGGAGTGCAAGGAGGTTTCCGGTCCTGAAGAAACTCTGGACAGCGGCTTCAGCCATATCTTTTACATAGACTTTTCCGGCTTTGAGGCGAATATTTAGTTCTTCCGGGGTGATATCGATTAACCGAATCTCGTCAGCATCAGAAAAGAAAGTATCCGGTACAGTCTCAGACACTCTAACACCAGTTATCTGGGCAACGACATCATTCTGGCTCTCAATGTGCTGAATATTGACAGTTGTATAGACTGATATTCCTGCTTGCAGAAGTTCTTCAATATCTTGATACCGCTTCACATGTCTGCTACCTGGGGCATTAGTATGGGCTAATTCATCGATCAGGACTATCTGGGGATGGCGCCGGATAACTGCATCGAGATCTACCTCCCTGAGAATGAGATTCTGATATTTGATGGAGATTGCAGGAATGACCTCAAAATTCTCAACAAGGGCGTTAGTTTCAGGTCTATCATGAGTCTCTATGTAGCCAATTACAACATCTTTTCCTTCCCTTTTCCGCTGAAGGGCATCCTCAAGCATTGAATATGTTTTCCCAACGCCTGCGGAGTAGCCAAGGTAAACTGTCAACATTCCTTCATTTGCTTTTTTCTCATCACGGCGAGCAATGAAGAGTAAATCTTCAGCTCGAGGTCTGCCTTCCGTCTCACCATACTGATCGCTTTCCATAGTCCCCTCATTCATTAGACTGATTCATCTCATCAAGCGCCCTATTAAGAGAAAGCACATTGACATAAGCTCCGGTGAATGGGGATTTGACAGATTCCGTAAGTACGAGCGCTTTGAGTTTTTCTTCCGGAAGATTTCTTGCCTTTGCTACGACTGGCACCTGTATAAGTGCTGATTCCAAACTGATGTGCGGATCAAGCCCACTAGAGGAAGCCATAACCAGATCTGAAGGTATCGGGTCGGTAATCCCGGCTTTCCAGAGTGCGTTTGTTCGTTTGTCAACAAGTTCAAGAAGAATGGGATTTGTCGGACCGAGATTTGACCCTCCGGAAGAAGTTGCATTATAACCGCTAGCTGATGGCCTGCTCTGGAAATACTGAGGTGCGGTGAAATTCTGACCAATGAGTGCTGAACCGATAACCCGATTTTCATTATCGACAATAAGGCTTCCGTGAGCTTGATTCGGGAAAAGGAATCCGGCAATAAGTGTTACTGTCATAGGATAAACGAGCCCTGTAATGATGAATAACACTGTGAATAATAACATAGCTTTTTTGAGAGATGTCATGCCAGTACCTCCTCATATATGCAGTAATCTGGCAAGTACCAGATCAATTATCTTGATTCCAATAAACGGAGCAATAACTCCTCCAAGACCAAAGATGGTCAGATTGTAGGCAAAAAGTTGCGATGCTGGCATAGTCTTGAACTTTACTCCGGCGAGTGCAAGTGGGATCAGCATTGGAATTACCAGAGCATTAAATATGACTGCTGAAAGGATGGCAGATTGGGGAGTTGCAAGACCCATTATATTCAATACTTTAAGCTGCGGATAGATTCCTATAAGAGCAGCGGGAATGATTGCAAAGTACTTGGCAATATCATTGGCAATAGAAAAAGTTGTCAGGGCCCCGCGAGTCATCAGGATTTGCTTACCTATCTCAACAATGTCTAGCAGTTTTGTCGGGTTGCTATCTAGATCAATTATATTTGCAGCCTCTCTTGCAGGCTGTGTGCCGTTATTCATTGCCACAGCTACATCGGATTGGGCAAGAGCAGGAGCATCATTTGTTCCATCTCCAGTCATGGCGACCATATATCCTTCATTCTGATAGTCCCTGATCATTCTGAGCTTGTCGTCAGGTTTTGCTTCTGCCAGGTAATCATCTACCCCGGCTTCTGCTGCAATAGTGGCAGCAGTGAGATGATTATCTCCTGTGATCATAATTGTCATTATTCCTATCCGGCGCAGGTCTGCAAACCTTTCCTTAATACCTGTTTTCAAGATATCCTTGAGGAATATAACACCGAGAATTGTCTCGTTGCGAGCAACTACAAGGGGTGTGCCGCCTGCGGATGCTACTCCATTTACTTTTGCCTTCAGATCCGACGGAATGAAACCTCCGCGTGCCAGAACAGCTTTTGTTATTGCATCCGAGGCACCTTTCAGATAGGTAATTTTGCTGCACTGTGCACCACTAACTCGGGTTGCAGCAGAGAAAGGTATGAAAGTGACATTTTCTGGAGAAACTGGAGCTTTTCCTGTTTTTTTCTGAATTAAAGCAAGAATGCTCTTGCCTTCAGGAGTTTCATCTGCTAAAGACGAAAGCAGAGCAGCCTCCATCAGGTCATCAAGTGACTGGTCATCCACTGGCAAAAGATCAGCTGCCTGTCGGTTACCTAAAGTGATAGTGCCCGTTTTGTCCAGCAGCAGGACATTTACATCTCCTGCAGCCTCTATCGCCCTTCCTGAAAGAGCAACGACATTTAACCGGAATAAACGATCCATTCCGGCTATCCCGATTGCCGGAAGCAGGGCTGCAATGGTTGTGGGGGCTAAACAGACGAAAAGCGCAATCAGGACTGTGAGACTGGCAGAAGTTCCTCTCCCGCTTGAGGCAGCGCTGTATGCAGAAACAGAGTAAGTGCTGGCCACAACCGCGAGAAATACGCCAGTGAGCGCAATGAGCAAAATTTCGAGAGCTATTTCGTTAGGAGTCTTCCGCCGCTCGGCCCCCTCCACCATTGAGATCATGCGGTCCAGGAAAGTCTACCCCGGATCAGTGGTGATTCTGATAATTATCTCATTTGCGATGACCGTAGTTCCTCCTGTAACAGCACTCCGGTCACCTCCAGACTCACGCACAACTGGGGCAGATTCTCCTGTAATTGCAGCTTCATTGACCAATGCTGCCCCTTTTACGACTTCCCCGTCTCCAGGGATTACTTCGTTTGCTTTTACCAGGACAAGATCGCCTTTCCGGAGATCAGAGGAAGAGATCTCGACGGAAGAAGCATCAAAAAATTCTGCATTGAGTTTTCGGGCTGGAACGCTGGTTCTTGATTGGCGAAGGGACGCTGCCCTGGCTTTTCCACGTCCTTCAGATACCGATTCCGCAAAGTTGGAAAAAAGCACTGTCAGCCACAGCCAAAAGGAAACAAAGCCAGTAAAGAAAGAGGTTCTAGCGGTAGCAGAAAAAATATTGATAACAAAACTAATAGTAGTCAGGATGCCTCCTATTTCCACCATCAGCATAACCGGATTTCCAACCTGCTGACGCAGATCCAGTTTGAACACCGCACTGATCAGTGCTTCACGAAGAAGTTTCGATTCAAAAGCACCTAAACTGGGATATCGCTTTCTTGGCATTGCTTCAGACCCCTCCTGTCATAATCAGATGTTCGACAATAGGCCCCATTGCAAAGAGCGGGAAAAATGTGAGAGCACCGATAATCAGGATTACCAAAATTGTCCAGATAGAAAATGTAATGGAGGCAGTGGGAAGAGTCCCTGAGCTGGGTGGTACTTTTTTCTTCTGCGCCAGCGATCCTGCCATTGCCAGCATCGCGACCGCAGGAACGAACCTGCCTATTGCCATTGCTAAGGCGCCTATCAGTGTATAGAAAGCATTTGAGGCGTCAAATCCGGCAAAAGCGCTACCATTATTTTGAGACATTGAGGCAAAGGCATATATCAGTTCAGAAAGACCGTGAGGCCCTGGATTCTTCATTAGCTCTGAGACATTTGGTAGAACCAGTGCAATGCCCGAAAACAGTAGAACAAGGACGCCAGGAACAAGGACCGTTATGACAGCAGCTCTCATCTCAAGTATCTCTATCTTTTTCCCGAGATATTCGGGGGTTCGTCCTATCATTAATCCTGCAATGAAGACTGAAAGTACCACAAATCCAATCATGGTATAGAACCCAGAACCTACTCCTCCAAAGGCGACCTCACCGAGAAGCATCATGAACAAAGGTACCAGGCCTCCAAGAGGAGTGAGTGAATCGTGCATGGAGTTAACTGCACCGCAGGAAGTTGCTGTGGTAGACGTAGCAAAGAGTGACGATTCCCAAAGTCCGAACCTGACTTCTTTTCCTTCCATGGATATTCCGGAGACTCCAAGTTCTTTTACCAGCGGGTTGCCTGCCAGTTCTGCAGCGTAGAGTGTACAAACCCCACCTAAGAATAGTATTAGCATAACAGTGTAGATCATCCATCCTTGCCACATCCTACCGGTCATTCTTCCAAAAACAAAAGGCAGGGTTACGGGTATCAGAAGAATAAGAAAAACTTCTATCAGGTTGGTCAGAGATGTCGGGTTTTCAAAGGGATGTGCACTGTTTGCATTGAAAAATCCTCCTCCATTGGTACCCAGTTCTTTTACCGCTTCTTGGGAAGCTACTGGCCCCATTGCGATTGTCTGCTGCTCATGCAGTCCGTGCCCTGTGGCTTGGACATATGGATCAAGATTCTGGATAACACCTTGAGAGGCTAGAATGAGAGCAAAAACGAAAGCTATCGGAAGAAGAATGTAAAGGGTACAGCGAGTCATGTCCACCCAGAAATTTCCTATTTTGTCGGTAGACTGGCGGGTTATTCCTCTCATCACTGCAATAGCTATGCATATGCCTGTAGCAGAGGAGAGAAAGTTCTGAACTGTAAAACCAGCCATCTGAGTAAGATAGCTTGCTGCTGTTTCACCGCTGTAGACCTGCCAGTTTGTATTAGTGACAAAACTGGTAGCCGTGTTAATTGCAGTAAGAAGATCAAAAGCTCCGAAGTTTTGTGGGTTGAAAGGAAGAAAGCCCTGAAGAAGAAGCAGTATGAAAAGAATTACAAAACCTATACAATTGAAGATTAACATATCCTGGGCGTATCCTCGCCATCCTTCTTCTCTATCAGAATCTGTCTCAATCAGTCGATATATCGTCTTTTCAATATGGCTCAGAATTCCGCGGGACATATCTCCTGAAAAGACCCGGAAAAAGAAATTGCTTAAAGGTAATGCCACCCCGGTGACAATGACCAAAAAGAGAATGAGCATTAAACCATCCATGGTTACACTTTGTGTTATCATCATGTGGTTCACGCCTGTTGTGCAATTTAAAGCGTGGCTCTCTATTAGTACAGATGACAAATAGAAACATAATGTCTAGATAATAAATACCTATTCTTTGCTGTCTAGGGCTTTATGTAAAAGTTAGAAGGGAAACAATACGAGCTTCAAATAAAATGCCACCTTTGAAAGTTTGCTTCAATCAGATATTTTATCTATCTTAAAAGTCTGCTCAATAAATTTTAAGCTAAGACGATTGCCATCAAACCAGGAGTTATTTTTACATCTGTAGTATATTTGCTTTAACTCCGGTCATGCCTTCCTATAAGGAGTTGGCTTGGTTTTTAAGGAAAGTTTCTGGCTACTATCTGCTATTACAAAGGCAGATATGCATAAAAAGAGATTTGAAAAATAGTATTTGCTTAGAATTATCAATAAAATATTTTTATAGTCCTGAGCGGATTCGAACCGCTGTCGCGGGCTCCAAAGGCCCGAAGGCTTGACCACTACCCTACAGGACTGCATGTTAGGACTGCATGTTAAAGCTTTTACCTATAGATTAATTCATGTACTTAATTTTTGTGCCAGCTTTTGACTAAATTACGCTATTTTATAGACTAGACCCCGTTTCTCTTTATAATTCTATCTGCAGTTCTTTTTTGGGTTTGAAATATTTTCTACGGAATTGTTTTTCGTTTGCAGGCAATTTTTCAAATAATTAATTTAAAATAATTTATTTCATTACTATAGTAATGGAGTTGGAAGAGAAAGAGTACGATTGAATAGCGAAGTAGCAGGTTGTGACAGAATTGCCCGAGAGCTGGGGTTCTTGGCTTCAGGATATGTTTGATGGGAGCATACTCCGAAAGCGGCGGTATTGGGGGATACTGTAAAAGGACTGAATGCTCTCGGGCTTCTAATTACTAATTTTTAATGTGGTCTATAAAGACTCATTTAATAAACCTAAAAGTTCTTTTAATTTTTACAAGCTTAAGAAATCTTTTAACGACCCAATATTAACGACCCAATACGAAAACTCAAAATTTCCTTTTTCTATTAAATTTTTAATAGTCAGCCAAGTTTCAAAGAATAAAAACTATTCTGAAAACTTATTCTTCTGGAAATTTTTGTGAGCTCTGTATGATTAAAAGTCTTATTTAACTAAAAAAGGTTTCGCGATATGCTCATCCCTCGAATTTTAATAAATATAATTAACAAGCATAACTGCAAATACTGCTTTGTTCAGACTGAGTAATCACAGAAAAATAGGATAAAGTAGGATAAGAATTACGTCCCGACTGAGACTTGAACTCAGGTCTAAGGCTCCGCAGGCCTCAAGGATATCCACTACCCTATCGGGACGCAGGCGAACACCATTGATAAGCACATCCAAGGATATAAACTTTATTCCTCAAGAATAAGCTTGGTTCCGAGTTTTAATCTCTGATTTCCCCGAAAGTTGAGGGAAAAACCTGCATCCCTGACATCACTATCAATAAAGATTAAATGCAACGAGTTCATTTTTATACACCATGTCAATGACTATAGGACTCGCAGGAAAACCCAATGCGGGAAAATCCACTTTTTTCAAAGCTGCTACCCTTGCAGACGTTGAAATTGCAAATTATCCTTTCACAACTATCAATGCTAATCATGGAGTTACCTATGTGCGGGCTGAATGTCCCTGCAAAGAAAAGGAAAAGAGATGTGGGAAATGCGTGGACGGAATCAGGCTCGTCCCAATTGATATAATTGATGTTGCAGGGCTCGTCCCTGATGCACATAAAGGAAGGGGGCTTGGGAATACTTTTCTGGATGAACTGCGGCAGGCTCAGGCAATTATCCATGTAGTAGACGCCTCAGGCGGGACTGATGCTGAGGGCAATCCTGTAGATATCGGAGATCATAACCCTCTTGAAGATGTAGCCTTCCTGAACAGGGAGATTACGATGTGGCTCTATGGCATTCTGGAAAGAAACTGGTTAAAACTCGCCAGGAAGATTCAAGCCGAGGGGCTCAAGCTTGAAGTTGTGATTGCAGAACAGCTCGCTGGAGCAGGAATAAGAGAAACCCATGTAAACGAAGCTTTGATGGAAACAGGACTTTCAAGGCTGGACCCCATTAAATGGAACGAAGAAGATATGATCCGGCTCTGTGACGCAATGAGAGAAACTAGCAAGCCTCTGCTTATCGCCGCAAACAAGGCTGATATTGCTCCAAGAAAAAATCTGGACCGGCTTAGAGATCTTGACAGAGTAGTGGTACCTACAAGTGCAGCAGCTGAACTGGCACTTAAGTCTGCGGCAAAAAGCGGTCTTATCAAGTACAGCCCTGGAGACAGGAAGTTTGAGGTACTTGGTGGAGACTTAACAAAAGCTCAGAAAAAAGGACTCGAAGCGATTCAGAAAGTGACTGAGAGGCTTGGCGGTACAGGTGTCCAGGAGTGCATAAACAGGACAGTCTTCGAGCTTCTGGATCTTATTGTCGTGTATCCTGTAGAAGACGAAGGAAAATGGTCCGATAAAAGTGGGAATATGCTTCCTGATGCCTATCTTATGAAAAGGGGTTCTACCTGCCGCGGTCTTGCTTACCAGATCCATACTGAAATCGGGAACCGGTTTTTGTACGCAGTAGATGCAAGGACAAGGCTGAGGCTTGGGGAAAAACATGAAATGAAAAATGGAGACGTAATTAAGATTGTATCCACTGCAAAGTAAATAGACCTAAAAATTTGTCATCTGGAAAAAACTGAGGCTGGTATAAATAACGGAAAAGATGAAATAGTGGATTGTTTTAGCTTGTCAGGGAGGATATTTTCCAGATGGATTTACTTTCTTTTGTCTATCCGTTTTATGAGAAATTCTTAGCTTGGCAAATAGCCAGGGAATCTTCGAGTATTCCCAGACATGTGGCTATTATACTCAAGGAAACTGACCTCTTTGATCTTAAAGGAATGGAGAAACTTCTATTCGCACTTGGAATTTTTAGAAAATTCAGAGTCGAATTCGTTAGCATCTATGTAGACATCTTAAAAACTGATCCGTCTTTGAAAGCCGAAATTGCATCAACCCTCAGAACCAGGCTAGAGGAAAGCTTTTCTGACTTTCCTGCCGGTACAGGTTATAGAATATATGGAGTTGACGGAGAAGTAAATTGCACTGTCCCTGGAAGGGATTTTTTTGTTTATGTGTCACTGGGATTTGGAGGAAGAAATGAGATTACCAGGGCTGTATTGACCATCCTTGACGAAGTAAAGGCAGGAGCGGTCAGGCCTGAGGAAGTGGATGAAAAAATGCTCGAATCCCATCTCCTTGTGAACCACGAACCTGATATCATGATACGTTCAGGAGGACAGAATCTATCAGATTTTCTTGTCTGGCAGGCAGTCTATTCGGAACTTTATTTTACAGATGTCAACTGGAAGGATGTGCGAAAGGTTGACCTGCTGAGAGTGATAAGGGATTTCCAGAAAAGGCAGAGAAGATACGGAAGGTGATTTGAACTGGAATTTGGAGTAAAATGTAAAAATTTCCGTTATGCGGTATTTGTGTGCCCGAAATGCCGACAGCATGCCCAGATCACAGAAACCGGAAAAAAAACCCTGAGATGCCAAAACTGCGGCGCTCTCCTGCAAACCCGAAAACTGAGGATATTTCACTTCTCTGAAGAACTCGAAGATGCAGTGCTTTTCAGGACGCGCCTGCAAGCTGAAATCTCCAGAAAAGGCAACGAAACTTTTTCGCTGACCTCTGCCTCCAGAGGGCCTGAACATCAGACCTCCGAAACCGAAATTCTGGAAAAAATATTTAAACTTCCTGGAAAAGACCCTTCTAGCAACCTCTCTACTAAGAAAGACTCAAAAGCAATTCTTTTTGAGATTCTGAAAGCCACTGGCGGGAAAATAGATAAAGAAGAACTTCAACAAAAAGTTCTCGAAAAAGGAATAACTCAAGATAGATTCGAATCGCTCCTCAAAAACCTTCTGGAGACAGGAGAACTCTACTCCCCCCAACCTGGAGTTATAAAAATTATATAAAAATCGGCTCTGTAGAAATCCTCTAAATTCTGTTATTACCCAAAAATTTATAAAAATAAA
>ENA-UOOI01000695-UOOI01000695.1-fermentation-metagenome-genome-assembly--contig:-NODE-695-length-41378-cov-9.354718_pt1 | contig 41378 bp, 46 predicted proteins | sample MGYA00245779_ERZ724027 | MGnify/ENA primary metagenome ERZ724027 (study PRJEB28704, sample SAMN03018318) | fermentation metagenome | biome: anthropogenic terrestrial biome; feature: soil; material...
CTTTCTCGTTAGCGTTTTTCCGCTTTCTGGTATACTTTCAGATTAGCATTTATACTCGGTTGCCCGCGCGGTTCCCCCATGCGCCGGGGCGGCTTCGCCGCCCTTCCCTCGCTCGTCGGCCGCCGGGGGGCTCTCGCTCCCTTCGCTTCGCTCGGTCGCTCGGGGGAGCGCGTCCCGCGCCCCCCGGCGGGGTTACGGCCATACCGCAGGCCAACAGCAACAAAGAAGAAGCCTCACCCCCCCGCCCCGCTCCGTGGAGCGGGGGGCGGTGCTCTGAATATATGGGACAACGGCCAAAATAGTTTCTTTTGCTCTTATTATGATACAAAACGCGCATCATATTTTGTATAATTGTGGGGAGAGGAACCCTTTGCCCCCGCAATTAGCGCGCCCTCGCGGCCGCTTACAAAATAGCCGTTTTGTAACATAATAAATTTGTATCTGCATCATAGAAATTTTGTATCTGCATCATAGAAATGAGGAAGAAATGAGGAAATTATGAAAAACGATTCGCTGGATGAAGCTCCGGAAATCATAAAGGAATTTCTGGGATATATCGGCACGGTAAAAGGCAGATCTCCCAAAACCGTTGAGGAATATTATTTGGATCTGCGGACCTTTTTCCGCTATATAAAAAAGAAACGAGGTCTGGTGCCGAAAGACTGCGATTTTGAATCGATCGATATTTCCGACGTGAATTTAGACCTGATCCGGACGATCGATCTGACGCAGGTTTTCGAATACATGAATTTTTTAAGTACGGAACGCGGAAACCATGCGGCGTCCCGTTCCAGAAAAGTTTCCAGCCTGCGCAGCTTTTTTAAATTTCTTACGGATAAAACTGGAAAATTAAAGAAAAATCCGGTTCAGGAACTGGAAACACCAAAATTAAAAAAAGCATTGCCAAAGTACCTGACTTTGGAGCAATGCCTGGAACTGTTGTCAAAAGTGTCACAAATGGAAGAAAAAAACCGTGAACGGGATTACTGCATTTTGGTCTTGTTTTTGAACTGCGGGATGCGCCTTTCCGAGCTTGTGGGTTTGAACCTCAACGACATCCACTTCAGCGCCGCAACGGTAAAGATTACGGGAAAGGGAAACAAAGAACGGATCGTATACCTGAATGATGCCTGTATTGACGCTGTCCGGCGGTATCTGGCCGTCCGTCCGAACGACGGGCTGGCCGACCGCAACGCCCTTTTCATCAGCGGGCAGAAAAAGCGGATCAGCCCGAAAACCGTTCAACATCTCGTAAAAAAGTATCTGGCCGCTATCGATCTCGGCGGGCCGGGATATTCCGTACATAAGCTTCGCCACACCGCGGCCACTCTGATGTATCAGCAAGGCCATGTGGATATCCGCGTTTTAAAGGATATCCTGGGCCATGAGAATCTGGGAACGACGGAAATCTACACCCATGTTTCCAACAAGCAGATGGCGGATGCCGCAAAGGCAAACCCGCTTGCGGAAATCAAGCAGAAGGGCGGCAAAGACAAGCTGAAACCAAGGCCGGCCAAACAGAATAAATAACCGGTTTATTTCTGGTCGATAAAATCTCCGTGGTCGCTTTTATCCTCTTCCCCACCGTTCTTCCGGTGCTTTTCCTCATACGGCTTGATCATCATTTTGTCGACTAAAGGATAAACTGCAAAATTAATAAGAAAAGAGCAGTAGGAAAAAAGGAGAAAGACGGCGAAAGTAACGGCAAGCAGGATCGTTAAAGGCATGATCTGGGACACATACAGGAGAACGACCAGAATTCCAAGCAGGAACGTGATCAGAAAATTGCGCCAGAGCCCGAGAATCGCGAAGATGAAAGAATTTTTTAAAATCTGCCCAAATTTCAGGTCGAAGGTAACAATCATGACGGGAACATAATATTGGCTGAATAGAAAGAGCAACGCGATAACAACGCAGATCGCGGTGGCAGCGACCGACAGCAGATTCCCCGCCCCATTCCGCCAGTAGTATGGGATGGAAACGCTCAGTACCAGAAATACCGCATAACAGACGGCGCCGTCGGCCAGAAAAGCGGCCCAGTTGTTTCGGACGGCGTCTTTAAAATCGGAGAAAATGAATGCGTGCTCTTCCCGGGCGTAATTCCGGGTCACAAAGGTCAATCCTCCGATAAAGGGGAACAAGAAAATGAGCGGTAGAAAATCGATCGGGACGATCGGAGTGATCCGGTTCAGCAGAACGACCAAAAGACCCGCTGTCACAACCGGAATACAGAATAACAGATTCAGTTTTATCAGATCGAAAAACTTCCGCTGCAAAATGGAAAAAAAACGGGGAACCGGTTTTTGCGGAGGCGCGTTTTTGCTGACTCCGGGGCCCGGTTTATTATAATTGATAAACATAGAAAGTCGTTTCCTCCTAACCTAACTTTGCACGTGGATGGCAATGTCGGTAAACTTCTTTAAAATGATCGTTCAGAAGATGAACGTAGACCTGCGTGGAAGAGATATCCGCATGCCCCAGCATTGCCTGGATGTCCTTCAGCTCCGCACCGTTTTCCAGCAAATGAAGGGCGAAAGAATGGCGAAGCGTATGGGGTGTAATTTCTTTGACGATATTCGCCTGCCTGGCGTAGGTTTTTATGATTTTCCAAAATCCCTGCCGGGTTAGACGACGGCCGTTTAAATTGATAAAAAGGGCCCGGCCGCCTTCGGAAGAAAGGATTTGCGAGCGGACCTGCAGCACGTAGTCCGACACAGCGGCCACTGCCGTCGAATAAACCGGAATCAGCCTTTGTGATCTTTCGCTGCTGCAGCGAAGCACGCCGGCGTGCAGGTCGATGTCGTCCAGATTTAAATCAATCAGTTCGGAAACGCGGATCCCCGTAGCGTAAAGAAGCTCCAACATGGCTTTGTCCCGGCAGCCTTTCACGTTCGTGCGGTCGGGCTGCGAAAGCAGGACTCGATTTCTTGTCCGGTTAAGATCCGGGGGAATTTTTTTTTCGGCTTTTCTAATTTTATCGATTTTGCAGGATTAAAGGAAGCTTGTCCGGAAAAAATCAAGTATTTATAAAAGCATCGGACGGACGCTACGTTCCGCAGGATCGTTGCGCTGGATTTATTCGACTTTTTTAAACCGTCCGTGTAGGTCTGTATGAGTTCCACGGCCGCATCAATTGGATCGGCACAGCCGGTTTCAGCTAAAAAGGCCAAAAAGCGCTTTATGTCGCGGAGATAGGAATCCAGCGTATTGTCGGAAACCTCTTTTACGTGGATCAAATAGTGTCTGAAATCCGCGCAATAATCCTTCATTTGTCTTTCCCCTTTACGGAAATCATGAAAAAGTAAAACAACCGCCGAAGAATGCCGACAGCAGCGTGTCAAGCACGGCGGCGGCGCACGCCCACGCCAGAATGGTGCCGAAGCGCAGGAAGTACCGGCTTACGGGAACCGCGGCTGTGGATGCGGAATGCGTATTTTGCGCGGCCAGCATACGCGAATACCGGATCCCTTCCCCCGCGGCAAACAAGATGGCCAAACAGCAGAAAAATGCGCCCGGCAGAATTACGGCCAGGTTGTAAAGGATGCCCTGCCAGCCGTAGGAAACATAGAGGTAACCGGATGTAAGGCCCAGCCCGAATCCGCGAAAAGCAAGGATAACAGGGATAAAGAACGCCCCCCACATGGAAAGGCCGCACAGGAAGCAGGCAAAAATAAACAGAAAAGATGAGGCAAAAGCGGCGGAAAAAACCATTAAAAACGGCTGTGTCTGCCGCGCTTCCCAATTACCGGCAAAAAGAAAATCCAGCCGCTGCAAAATACTGGCGTCCGCGCTCCGTGCATAGAGGGAGCCGAGAACCATCCCGACCAGCAGTACCAGCGAGAGAAGGGAAAAAGCCCGGTTTTCCCGAATCGCCTGAAGCAGGTCCTTTCCGAAACCGCTCAGCGGCATTTTCCGGTTTCTGCCGTGATAGTGGATTGCAATGACGCCCATACATTCCATGCCCCCAAAGGAGTTTTCTAACTAAATGTATGTGGGACAAAGGCATTCTATGTTTTATCTGTCAGGAAAACTCCGTCGCAAAAAGAAATATCCGCCAAGAAACTGCAGCTTTTATCTTAATACTTTTCCGCAGCCGAATCAAGACAAAATGGCAAATCCAATTGCCGCTCCGGCGGATTTATTCCGCGAGAGCCGCCTGGATCATAACGGCACATTCCAGCCGCTTTTTCTCCAATTCACAGGAAATCGTATGCGGTTTACGGATATTGCCTTCATACTTCAAATTGTTTGCATTGCAGCCGCCGCTGCAGTAAAATTTTGCCCAGCAATTTTTGCATTCCGATTTCGTATAGACATTGGTCAGAGCAAACCGATGTTTCATGGCCTGATCCAGCGTATCGGTCAGAACATTGCCCATTTCCCATTTTTTGTCGCCCACAAACTGGTGGCATGGGTAAAGGTCGCCGGTCGGGGTAACCGCAACGTACTCATTACCGCAGCTGCAGCCGCGCAGCCGCTTGATCGCGCAGGGCCCCTGGTTCAGATCGATCATAAAATGGAAGAAATCAAATTTTTTCCCTGTTTTCGTGCGCTCGATCATCAGCTTGGAAAGGCGGTCATATTCTTCAAAGACCCTGGGAAGGTCATCCTCCCGAATCGAATAATCCAGCTTTGTATCCGAAACGACAGGCTCGACGGAAATTTCATCAAAGCCCTCGTCCAAAAAATGTTGGATATCCTTTACAAAGTCGAGGTTATATTTTGAGAAAGTGCCCCGCACGTAATAGTCTTTGTCTTGGGGCCGCCGGGCGACCAGTTTTTTGAACTTCGGCAGCACGGTGTCATAGCTTCCACTTCCGTCGACCCGGACGCGAAGGCGGTCGTTGACTTCTTTTCGTCCGTCGAGCGACAAAATGCAGTTGGACATCTCCCTGTTGATAAAATCGATTGCTTCGTCGTTTAAAAGCAGCCCGTTCGTCGTAATTGTGAAACGGAAATTCTTATGGTGCTGCTTTTCAATGCTGTGAGCATAAGCGACCGTTTGCCTGACGACGCCGAAGTTCATCAGCGGCTCTCCCCCGAAGAAATCCAGTTCGAGATTGTGCCGGTTTCCCGAATGCTTCACTAAAAAATCGACCGCGCTTTTCGCCACCTGAAACGGCATCAGCATCCGTCTGCCGCCAAAATCCCCCTGCGCGGCAAAGCAGTAGCGGCAGCGGAGATTGCAGTCATGTGCGACGTTCAGGCACATGGATTTGATCGGCGCGTCTTTCAGCATGGAAGCAAACTTTTCGTATTCGTCCCTGGAATAAAGCTGCCCTTTCCGGTAAAGCTCCAGAATTTCCGAGTATCCTTCCCGAAGCGTCTTCTCGTCGTACTGATTTTTGAGCTCCGCCATCATCGCTTTCGGGGGCTCGTCCGGAACGCCGTCGTCCAGATAGTCCAGCATGGCAAACGGAGCGCCGCCAAACAGGTGCACCGCTCCGCTGTTGGTGTCCATAACAATGTTGTAGCCGTTTAAGGAATATTTATGAATCATTTTCTATTTCCCCGTATGAATAAAATGGAAGGGACAGAATCCCTGCCCCTTTTCCCTTTGCAAATAAAATTTTAAATATTACCGGTTCGGATTCTCGCATTTCTGATTGGAAACCGTGCAGGAAGTCTTACAGGCCGACTGGCAGGAAGCCTGGCACTCGCCACAGCCGCCTTTCGCCGCGCTTTTCTTCAGGTTCGCCTGATTCAGCGTTTTAATCTGCTTCAATTTTAAGCCTCCGTTTCATCCCATGGTTCATAAAGTCACATCAAATATTATAGCACGGAAATCGGAATAGTCAAAAACTTATTTGTGCCTGGATTTCCGGTTTACGGCAACAAGCCCGCCGATTGCGCCGGACAAAAGCATGACGATAAGCCGCAGGAACGCCTCCGAAGGGACCCCGTTTTGCGAGGCGGCCAGACCCGCAACAAGGAACAGGAAAAACAGCAGCAGCCCCGACAGGGCTCCGTAAATCAAGCCGCGCTGCTTCGATATTTTCGCCGTGACAAACCCAGCGAAAAAGGAGCTGATGACGGACACGGCAATAATGACGGCCGGCAAAAAGTTGTGAGGGATGTTTTCCGATGAGACAAACGCAAGCGCACACACGGCCAGCAGCACGGCACACAGAGCAGCGCCGGCAACCGCGCCGATCACAACCGCCTTGACCGCGGAAAAAATTGATTTTTGCCCTGACGAATTTGAACCTTTCACGGAAAAACCGCCCCCTTTTCAATCCTAACCAATAAATATTCCCGGGGAACGGTTTCTATTCATAAAAGGTTTACTCCGTCTCTTCGTGAATGGTATCCACGCTCCCAATCGCCCATTTTTTGATCTTCATTTTCGCCCGGTCGGTGCCGGTCTCAATGATGAGAATATCGGAGTCCTCTTTGATCCCCACGACTCTGCCGACAATCCCGCCGATCGTTGTGATATTGTCGCCGATCTGCACGCTGCTGCGCATCTTATCCTCTTTTTTTCTCTTCTTCTGCTGAGGACGGATCAGGAGAAAATAAAAAACGCCGAAAATCACGACCATATAGAGAACGGTCAACCCGATGCCTCCCGCGCTGGTCGCGGATTCGTTTGCCAAAAACAAATTCATTTCTACACCTCCGTAATGATGTTTTGATTATATCAATAATACGCCGACCTTGCAAGGTATTTTAAATTCTCCGGCTTAATTTTGCGAGGTTCTGCTGGAAAAAGTCGTCATAGCGCCGGTTATCCAGCGATTCCCGGATTTTTTCAAACAGCGTATTGAAAAAATAGATATTGTGCATGACGCAGAGGCGCATCGCCAGCATTTCCCCGCTTTTGAAAAGGTGGTGGATATAGGCCCGGCTGAAGTTCCGGCAGACCGGACAGCCGCACGCCTCGTCCAGGGGCCTCTCGTCCAGGATATATTTTGCGTTCAACAGGTTCCGGCAGCCTTCCCAAGTAAACGCATGCCCATGCCGCGCGTTCCTCGTCGGCAGGACGCAGTCGAAAAGGTCGATGCCGCGCTTGACGGATTCCAGAATATTGGCCGGCGTTCCGACGCCCATCAGGTAGCGCGGCTTGTCCCGCGGCATTTCGGGCTCGACGGCCTCAATCATATGGTACATGACTGCGGCGCTTTCTCCCACCGCCAGACCACCGATGGCGTATCCGTCCAGATCCAGCTCCCGGATCCGTTTCATGCAGTCCACCCTCAGGTCCTCGTAGGTGCTGCCCTGGTTGATGCCGAAAAGCATCTGCTTCCTATTCCGAGTCTCCGGCAAGGCGTTCAGGCGGTCCAGCTCCGCTTTGGAACGGTACAGCCACCGGATGGTGCGCTCACAGGAAGCGCGGGCGTATTCGTATTCCGCCGGGTTCTGCACGCATTCGTCGAACGCCATCGCTATGGTGGATGCCAGGTTGGACTGGATCCGCATGCTTTCTTCCGGTCCCATGAAAATCTTGTGACCGTCAATATGGGAAGCAAAGGTGACGCCCTTTTCCGTGATGTTTCTCAGCTTGGCAAGGGAAAACACCTGGAACCCCCCGCTGTCGGTCAGGATGGGCCCGTCCCACCGCGTAAACCGGTGCAGGCCGCCGAGCTTCCGCACGACCTCGTCGCCCGGCCTCAGGTGAAGGTGATAGGTATTGCAAAGCTGCACCTGGCATTTCAGATTTTTTAGATCCAGCGCGGAAACGGCCCCTTTAATGGCTCCGCAGGTCGCGACGTTCATGAAGGCAGGGGTCTGAACCGTCCCGTCGGGGGTAATCAGCTCGCCGCGCCGGGCCGAGCCTTCCGTGTTGATGAGTTGATACATGTTTTGCACCGCGTTTCGGTTAATAGATGAACATGGCGTCGCCGAAGCTGAAAAAGCGGTATTTTTCCCGCACCGCTACGCGGTAGGCGTTCATGATATGGTCGTATCCGGCCAAAGCGGAGACAAGCATAATCAGGGTGCTTTCCGGAAGATGAAAGTTGGTAATCAGGCCGTCCATGGCTTTGAATTGAAACCCCGGATAAATAAAGATGTCGGTCCAGCCCGCGCTTTCCCGAATGCAGCCTTCTTTTGCCGCGACGCTCTCCAGCGTCCGGCAGCTTGTGGTGCCGACGGAAATCACTCTCCCGCCGTTTTTTCTGGTTTCGTTGATGAGATCGGCCGCTTTCTGCGGCATATAGTAATGTTCCGAATGCATTTTATGGTCGGTGATTTTCTGGGCCGTCACCGGGCGGAATGTGCCAAGGCCGACGTGAAGCGTGACAAACGCGAGCCGGACGCCCTTTTGCCGGATCTTTTCCAGAAGCTGCGGGGTAAAGTGAAGGCCGGCGGTCGGCGCGGCGGCCGACCCGACTTCCTTGGAGTAAACCGTCTGATACCGTTCCTTGTCTTTCAGCTTCGTCGTGATATAATGAGGAAGAGGCATTTGCCCTATTTTGTCCAGAATTTCATAAAAATTTCCGTCGTACGTAAACTTAGCCAGCCGGTTTCCGTCGTCCACAATGTCCAGCACCTCGGCCTTCAGCAGACCGCCGCCGAACACAAAGCGGGAGCCGGGTTTCGCGCGCCGCCCGGGCCCGGTGAGGACTTCCCAGACGTCGCCGTCCCGGTGCGTGAGCAGCAAAAATTCCACTTTGGCACCGGTGCCTTCCTTGACGCCGTACAGCCTCGCGGGCAGTACGCGCGAATCGTTCAGGACAAGGCAGTCGTTCGGATTCAGGCAATCCACAATATCGTAGAAATGCTTGTGCGCAATTTTGCCGGTCCGTTTATTTAAAATCAGCAGCCGGGAAGAATCCCGCGGCTCGGCGGGAGTCTGGGCGATCAGTTCTTTTGGAAGATCATAGGCAAAGTCGCTTGTTTTCATATTGTTCAGGTCAAGTCCCATTTTTGAATCTCCTGCTTTTTTTATTTTTTATCCGGAGTCTATTATAAATAAATTGACAACCAATAGCAACACATGCTATTATAATTTGTAATTATATTGATCGATAGAGGTGCGGACTTCATCATTAGCCGCTGGAAGGCTGCCGAAAGCCGTTGAACAGCTGTGAAAGGGGATTTCGCCGAAGGAAATGCTTGTCGGCGGGCGTTTGCCTGGTTGTTTTGCAAACAGCATCGCAACTGTCATCATTTTGATGGAGCGCTATCAACGCCACGCCTGTTTCACCGTCTGGAACGGGCCGGCGGCGGAAGTGGATTCGGAAAGATGATGACCGGTTGATAAACCGGTTTTTTTCTTACGCGGATATTTTTATGCGCGTTTATCATAAGAATGCTACAGGAGGATTTTCATGAAACAGTATCATGTCGGAATCATCGGCGCAACGGGAATGGTGGGCCAAAGATTTGCCACCCTGCTGGCAAACCATCCATGGTTCCAAGTGGCCGTCCTTGCCGCGAGTTCCCGCTCCGCCGGAAAAACATATGAAGAGGCACTCGGGAATCGCTGGCAAATGTCGACACCGATTCCGGAAGATATGAAAAACATGGTTGTGCTCGATGCGGAAAGGGACCGGAAGAAAATCGCGGAAAGCGTTGATTTTGTCTTCTGCGCCATCAATATGGAAAAGCAGAAAACCCGGGAGCTGGAAGAAGCCTATGCAAAGGCGGAGTGCCCGGTTATTTCCAACAACAGCGCGAACCGCGGCGTCCCGGATGTCCCGATGATCATTCCGGAAATCAACCCGGACCATGCACAGGTGATTGAGACACAGCGCCGGCGTTTCGGCACAAAACGCGGATTCATCGCGGTCAAGTCCAACTGTTCCATCCAGAGCTATGTGCCCGCCGTAACTCCCCTGCTGAATTTGGGCGTGACCAAAGTCCTTGCCTGCACATACCAGGCGATTTCGGGAGCCGGAAAAACATTCCGTACCTGGCCGGAAATGGTGGATAACCTGATTCCGTTCATCGGCGGCGAAGAAGGCAAATCTGAAAACGAGCCGATGAAAGTCTGGGGTCATGTCGAAAACGGCGTGGTCGTCAATGCGGCGGTGCCGGATATCACGACACAGTGCCTGCGCGTTCCCGTGTCCGACGGCCATACGGCGGCGGTTTTTGTGTCGATGGAAAAGAAAGTTCCGATGGATGAAATCATCGCCAGGTGGGAAAATTTCAGCGGGGAACCTCAGAAGCTGAACCTTCCGAGCGCGCCGAAGCAGTTTCTGCATTATTTTCGCGAAGACGACCGCCCGCAGGCCCGGCTGGACCGCAACCTGGAAAACGGGATGGCGATTTCGATCGGGCGCCTGCGTCCGGACAGCCAGTACGACTATAAATTTGTCAGTCTGTCGCACAACACGCTGCGCGGCGCGGCGGGCGGCGGTGTATTGATGGCGGAACTTTTATGCTCGAAGGGTTATTTGGATTCATGAAATCCTGTAATTTTACGAACGACGAATGTCGGGGAGGACGCTGTTCATGAAAAAAACTGTTTTCACCGGGTCGGCTGTCGCACTGATTACGCCGATGAACAAAGACGGTTCCGTCAATTACGAGGAACTTGGCAAACTGGTGGATTTTCATTTACAAAACGGAACGGCTGGCATCGTGGCCTGTGCAACTACCGGGGAATCGCCGGTCCTGAGCCACGACGAGCATTGCCGGATTGTCGAGTACATTGTAAAAAAGGTCGGGAAAAAAATTCCGGTCATCGCGAGTTCCGGGAGCAACGACACAAAATATGCGGTGGAGCTGTCCCAGGCACTGCAGAGCGTGGGGGCGGATGCTCTCCTGATGATTACCCCTTACTACAATAAAACGTCGCAGGCGGGGTTTGTCAAACATTTTACTTATGTGGCCGACCGCGTGGATCTGCCGATCATCCTGTACAACATCCCGTCGCGGACCGGCTGCAACATCAAGCCGGAAACTTATCTGGAGCTTTCCAAACACCCGAATATCGTGGGAACCAAAGAAGCGAACGGCGACCTTGCCGCCGCCGCACGGACGCTGAAGCTCTGCGGAGACGATTTGGCGGTCTATTCCGGGGAAGACAACCTGACCCTTCCCATTTTATCCATCGGCGGCAAAGGGGTTATTTCAACGAGCGCCAATCTGATTCCGAAACCGATGAGTGACCTGTGCAAACAGTATTTCCAGGGAAACATTGAGGCGAGCCGCAAAGAATTTCTGAACTACCTGGAGCTGATGGACGCCCTCTTTATCGACGTAAACCCCATGCCGGTCAAAGCGGCTCTGAATATGGCCGGGTGGGACTGCGGCGAATGCCGGCTTCCGCTGACTGCGTTAAGCGAGACGAACGCGGAATTCCTTCGCCGCGTTTTGAAGAAATACGGCTTGGCTGATTAGAATAAAAGCAAGATTGGCGAAAAAAAGGAAGTTTCAAGATGACAAAAATTATTCTGAGCGGTTGCTGCGGTTCCATGGGGAAAGTGGTCACTTCGTGCGTCGCAGAAGAACCGGACTTTAAAATCGTCGCGGGAATTGACAAAGCTTCCGCCGAAGAAGCATCGGCTTCTTATCCGGTGTTTCAGCGGGCGGAAGACATTGATGTGGAAGCGGACGTTCTGATCGATTTTTCCAATCCTTCCCTCCTCCCTTCCCTGCTGAATTTCGGGGAAAGCACAAAAACGCCGCTGGTTCTCTGCACCACCGGTTATTCCAGAGATCAGGTGGCCACGCTGGAAAAGGCTTCCGAAATCATACCCGTTTTTTATTCGGGCAATATGTCGCTCGGGGTAAATCTTCTGATTGAGCTTGCCAAACGGGCCGCTAAAGTTTTGGGCAGTCGCTTTGACATTGAAATTATCGAGAAGCATCATAACCGTAAAATCGACGCCCCGAGCGGAACCGCCCTGATGATTGCCGACGGTGTTTCTTCCGCTCTGAACAGCGAAATGCACTATGTGTACGACCGGCATTCCCGGCGTAAACCCCGCGAAAAAAACGAAATCGGCATCCACTCGATCCGTGCGGGAACTATCGTAGGAGAACACGACGTTATTTTCGCGGGTCCGCAGGAAGTGCTCACTATTTCACATTCGGCACAATCGCGGGATATTTTTGCTCTGGGCGCGATTCACGCAGCCGTATTTTTAGTTGGTAAAAGTCATGGACTTTACAATATGTCCAACTTGTTGAATTAGGAGGCTTTTCGATGGCATTGTCACCAAAGATCACCACGGAAGACGACATTACGCTGGTTACCCTTCAGAACTGTCCGTCGGAACTGAGTTTCGTTGCTGATGTTTTTCAAAAAATCGGCGGGCTTGGTGTTGATGTGGATATGATTGACCTTGCCCCTTCCCAGGGAATGTTCACATCCGTTTCTTTTACCATCGCCGACAATGATCTTGACAAGATACTTAGCTTTACATCAAAGCTGCACGATACCATTCAGGTGAAAGCGATCGTCAGCAGCGGGAACTGCAAAATATCGGTATACGACTTAAATATGAAAAATTCGCCGGGCGTTGCCGCACAGGTTTTTGCTGCGGCGGCAAGTGTCAATTCCGACATCCGGATTATCACGACTTCCGAGGTCAATATTTCCCTGCTGGTGACTGCCGCGGATTTTCCGGAAACGCTGAAAGCGCTGAAAAACAAATTCCTTTCTTGACCAATAAAAAAAGCGCCGGCCGGCGCTTTTTTTATTTATGATATTTTCCGTGGTGAAGGATTTGAAAAGCGCGGTAAATTTGCTCAAAAAGCATAACCCGCGCAAGCTGATGCGGAAAGGTCATGAAAGACATGGAAAGCTTAAAACGGGCTTTGCTTTTCACACCGTCGCTCAAGCCGTAAGAACTGCCCACGACAAAGCTGAGGGAACCAATGCCCTGAACGGCGAAAGCTTCCAGGTGATGCGCAAATTCCGGAGAAGAAAGCAGGTTGCCTTCCACACAGAGCGCCAGCATCGGGGATCCTTCCGCGGCCGATAAAATCCTCTCCCCTTCCGCATCAAGGGCGGCGGAAATCTGCGCGGGAGATGGGGATTCCGGCAAACGGCTTTCCGGCAGTTCGAGAACGGAAAACCGGCAGAACGGACGCAGCCTCTTCTCGTATTCCGCGCAGGCGGACCGCCAATACGACTCCTTCAGTTTTCCGACGCAAATGACACGAATTTTTATCATAATTCAAAATAAAATTGTTTTTCCCTCGGCGTTTTCTCTCGGAGCCACAAAAAGCTCAAAATCTTTCCCCTGTTTCATTCCTGCCATGTCCAGCGAGCAGAGAGCAGTCTGATAGGCGAGAATCGGAGTATTGTTTTCCGCGCTTAAATGGGCAAGCAGAAAACGGGTTGCCCCCTGCCGGACCAGACAGCTCAGTTCCTCAGAGCAGTCCGTGTTGGAAAGATGCCCGGTTTTGGAAAGGATGCGGCGTTTCAGCGGATACGGATAAGGGCCGTTCTGCAGCATACCGACATCATGGTTGGATTCCAGAATCACCATATCCGCGCCGGAAAGCTGGTCCCGCACGCCGTCGGAAAGATAACCGAGATCGGTGGAAAGCGCAATTTTCCGCCCATCGCCGGTTTCCAGGCGATACCCAACGCATTCCGCACTGTCATGGGGGATCGGAAACGGCTGAACGGACATTCCGGCGCACTCCACCGCGCCGTCGATGACTCTGTATTCAAACTTTCCATTCAGACAGCCCATGGACTCGAGGGCCGCAAGCGTTCCACGCGAGGCGTATACCGGCAGATGGAACCGGGACGCAAAAACACGCAGCCCGGCCACATGGTCGGAATGTTCATGCGTGACAAAAATCGCTTTAACGGCGGAAAGGCCGATCGCGCAGTTTTGAAGCATTTCCGAAATCTGTTTGGCGGACCTGCCCGCGTCGATTAAAATTCCCGCTTGTGCGGAACCTATGTAATAACTGTTGCCGCTGCTTCCACTGAAAAGCGGACAAACTCTTGCCATATTGATTATGATCCCCCATAACTTAAAAAGGATTGGCAGCCCGCCAATCCCAGGATGCTTCAGATTGCCTGCGCCGTCTTCGGTTCCAAAACAGGAACCCTGCGGATATCCGCTCCCAGCCTTTGGAGCTTCTTCTCAATATCTTCGTAACCGCGCTCAATCTGTTCGATATTTTCAATCTGCGTAACACCGCGGGCACAGAGCGCCGCAATCACCACCGCGGCCCCTGCGCGAAGATCCGTTGCCTTTACGGGAGCAGCGTCCAGATGATCCACCCCTTCCACAACAGCCAACTTTCCATCTACGGAGATTTGAGCACCCATTCGTTTCAGTTCTTCCACATAGCGGAAGCGGTTATCCCATACGCTTTCGTTAATGATGCTTGTCCCTTCGGCCAGCGAGAGCAACACGGCAATCTGCGGCTGCATGTCGGTGGGAAAACCAGGGTGAGGCATGGTCTTGATATTGCACTTTGTCAGAGTCCCGCTTCTGCTGACGCGGATGGAATCGTCAAACTCCTCCAGCGTCACGCCCATTTCTTCCAGCTTTGCGGAAACCGACTCCAAGTGTTTGGGGATGATGTTTTTTACCATGACATCTCCCCCGGTCGCGGCCGCGGCAACCATATAGGTCCCCGCTTCGATCTGATCGGGGATGATGGAATAAGTTGTCCCGCTCAGATGCTGAACGCCGAAAATCTTAATGACATCCGTGCCGGCACCCCGAATGTCAGCCCCCATGGAATTCAGAAAGTTTGCCAGATCGACAATATGCGGTTCTTTCGCAGCGTTTTCAATGACGGTTGTGCCCTCTGCTTTTACGGCCGCCAGCATAATGTTGATCGTGGCCCCGACGGAAGCAACGTCGAGGTAGATATTGTTTCCAACCAGCCTTTCGGCGGAAACATCGACCATGCCCGCCTCAATGCGATGTTTGGCTCCGAGAGCCGCAAAGCCCTTCAGGTGCTGATCAATCGGCCGGACCCCAAAATCACAGCCGCCCGGCATCGTAACCACCGCATGATGGAAACGTCCGAGCAGAGCCCCCATCAGGTAATAGGAACCGCGCATATGCCGTGCCAATTCTTCCGACGCAACATAAGTCCGTATGGTAGAAGCATCGATTTCCAATGTGGATCGGTTGATATTGCGTACTTTTGCACCCATATCGTACAAGATCCGAGTAATTGCATTTACATCCGTTATATTGGGAACATTTTCAATGCGGCAAATGCCTTCCGATAAAATGGTAGCGGGAATGATTGCGACCGCGGCATTTTTCGCACCGCTGATAACAACTTCGCCCGTGAGGCGCTTTCCGCCCTTAATCACGAATTTATCCAATCCGGTACGCTCCAATCTAAATATCAAACACTATTAGTATTACAAATATTCGCAGAATATTGAAGGGAAAATCATAAGAAGATAATTGATAAAAAATGCAAGTTTTATCAATAAATTTTTGGGAAATTAAGCGAGGCATATTTTTTGCCAACACTCTTATTGATCATAATACATGGAAAGGAAAATGTCAACATCAATCCAGGCGGGAATTGAATTTTTACGAGACGTAATCCAGCGGATTGACTTTTTTCCCTCCGACAATTACTTCAAAATGGCAGTGAGGGCCCGTCGAGTTTCCCGTGCTTCCGATTTTGGCAATGGGCTGTCCTTTGGAAACCGATTCACCCGCGGAAACCAGCAGTGTGCTGCAATGGCCGTAAAGCGTGCTCTTTCCGTTGTGGTGGTTGAGAATTACACAATAACCGTAACCGTCGTTCGGGCCTGCCAGGACCACCGTGCCGCCGTCTGCGGCAACAATCGTTTTCCCGTAAGCGCCGGAACCGGAGATGTCAATTCCGGTATGGAATTTCCCCCATCTCCAGGTAAAATAGGTGGTTATGGTGTGAAGGGCAGGCACGGGCCAGATCAGTTTTCCGCTGGCAACACCCGTTTGATTGACCGGCCGCTTTTTGGTTCCAACGACAACGACTTTGTTGACCGGCTCGACCAGTATGGTTTTGCTGAGGGATTCCCGCCCGGTTTCCGCCCCGTTTTTCATATGAACCGTATCGACGCATCGCTGTTTTCCGTTAACGCCCTGGGTAACCACCTTCGAGTAATCGGTATACTGAGAGTCGTCGTTTTGGGTAACGGTCGTATAAGGAACCGTTTCTTCGTAGGTTACGGTTTTGACAAGCTCGATTTCCAATGCCGGGATTGCCACCTGCAGATTGATTAAATCACCGGGATGGATGGAATCCCCGAGATTTTGATTGATCCTTTTCAGCTCGGCAACCGTCGTATGGTTGGCGTGGGCAATCGACGTCACCGTATCGCCATCCTTTACCATGTAGGTTGTCCCGGCTTTTGATGTCCCGCCGACGATCTCCCGCATTTTGTCGGTACTTATAATGGACGTGGTGGGATACAGGCCGCTGATGATTTCCACGTTCCTGGTAAAGCGTGCGGTGACGCCGGCTTCCTCACCTTTTGCCGCGTCCAAAAGGTTTTCAAGCATATAACGCAAATCCGCGCTGCTTTTTACAGTCCCCAGCAATTTTCCGTCCACGTAAAGTCCGCCCGCCTCCTCTATGATGCCGTTGCTCTGCCGAATCAACAGATCGCACACGGAACCGGCGCTTGCATAATCGGAACGGCCGGAGGTAAGCTGAAATCCGGGGGAAAACTTCACGTCGGCATCCTGCCGGGCCGTGTCGTGCACCATGCGCTGGTTGACCATCTCGGCCGCTTCTTCATAAACTCCCTCGTCCTGAATCGCCGCAATCGGTCCCCCTCCGTTTGAAAGCACCAGACCGAAATGCAATCCGTTCCAATACTGGATAACGGCCAGCAAAAGGAAAACGCTGCAGACCGGAACCGCAAAATTCAATATGGACGCCACAAAGCTTCTGCGCGGCAGGGGGTTTTTCCGCGCGCTTCGGAAGTACGCGCGGGCGGCCTGGACAAACCCGCGCTTTCTCACATGGCGCCCAAATCCGGCAAGATTTCGCCGCAGCAGGGTAAATTTGCGTTTTATTTTTTGCAGCCGCACGCCGATTATAAAAGAATAGCCCCGGCGCAGCAGCGTGGAAAGCGGCATGAAAAAGTACCGCAGTCTTCTGCGGATACGCCGGAGAATTCGGATGGTTTGGATGCCGACAAGGTACAAAAAACGGCACACGCAATTAAAAAAGGCTTCCAAAGCCCTTTTCCGCATGTGTCGTTTTTTTCCGGACGTTTTTTTTCGATGAGAGGACTGCATAAAAATATGCCCTTCCCTTTCATTACAGATTTGTAACTTATGCATCTAATAATAAAACAAAAGTTACAAATTTGCAACCCTTGGGAAGGGAATCTTATGGAGTATAAAATTCCAGTTAATTTTGGTACCGCAACTTGGATTCGTTCCAATCCTGAATGACGGGCAGAAACGCCTTCGCTTCCTGCTTTGCCCCGACAAGGTCGTGTTCCCGGTAATTGCCGCATTCGGCCGCCGCCGCTCCCGGAATGGGACCTTCATAATCTGCAATTTTCCGGAACAGGTGAATAATCAGCCGCACCGCCTCGGACCGGTCCACATTCCGAAGCAAAAAATAAAAACCGGTGCGGCAGCCCATCGGGCCGAAATAGATTACGCGGTCCGCATACTCGGAATTCCGCGCAAAAGTGGCAAAGAGGTGTTCAATGGTATGCAATGCCCCGTTGGAAAGGAAAGGCGGAGTGTTCGGCTTCTTCATCCGGATGTCGTAGGTAATAATGTCTCCGTCGATGCGGGACACATAGATTCCGGGAAGAAGCTTCGTGTGGTCGACACAGAAACTGGCGATTCGTTTCATCGTATGATCACTCCTTTATGAAAATGGTATTTTGCCGGACAGGCTGCTCATATCGTCGGTTTGGTAAATCTGGAGCATAAACCGGGCACTTTCCTCCGCCGAACGCTTATACAGGTCGAAAAAACTTTCCGATCGCTTTCGGACACTGTCTACCGGCCAGCTCCATGGCGAAGAAAGAATATTGGCATAATCGAATCCCTCTTCTTCCACAACGCCGCGGAAGAAACAGGAACACAAATATTTATCGTGCCGCTTTTCCAGGCGCTGGAAAAACTGCTTTTTCAGCCCGGTGCGGTCATTCTGGAGCCCCACGACGAAGCGGCAGTCCCTTTCCGCCTGCAACATGGCCCCTGCCTGAACCCTGCTCCCATACAGCTTGTAAAAAAGTTCGGCGTAGATCCGGGCGATTGCTTCCTGAACGTCCCGATTCTTCGGAATCGCCTTTTTGAGATTGAATTCCGTGGGAAGCTCCGCTTTTTCGTAACGCAGGACGATCACGTCCAGTGCGGACTCGATCTGGCAGTGCAGAAAGGTGTCGGGGCTTTTGGGGTATTGTTTTCGCAGGGAAGCAATCTGCGCGTAAATAAACGGATGAATCGTCCGGTCCATGCTGTAATGGCACAGAAATCCCAGAAGATAGGAGCGGGTAAGGTCGTCGCTTTTTCGCCGGATGGAATACGCGCGGAAAGCGGTGAGCAATCGGGAAGGATCTTCCCGGTGCATCCGCCTTCCCAGCGTGTTGAGGTTGCGGGTTTTTCTCCACGGGAATGGAATTTGAAAAAACAGAAAATCGGGGCCCTGTGCCCCCCAAAGGAAAGCATCCCGGTCGACCGGCGCTCCGCCTTTGGCACGATACCGGTCAAGCGCTTTCAACGCAAGAAAATAGTGCGAAATCATTGCAGGCATAGGCAAAAGACCCCCTGAAAAATAGGGATGCGGCGCTTGCCGTGCTCTTCATCTTACCACAATTCTCATGGGAATTAAAGCACTTTTGATAAAAAGTCCTGCAGTCTTGGATTTTTGGGATGGCTGAAAAATTCGTCCGGCTCCGCTTCTTCCAGAATCCGGCCGTCGGCCATAAAAAGGACCCGAGTGGCCACTCCCCGGGCAAAACCCATCTCGTGGGTGACAACCACCATCGTCATCCCGTCGTCGGCAAGTTCTTTCATGACTTCCAGGACTTCGCCGACCATTTCCGGGTCCAGGGCGCTGGTCGGCTCGTCGAAAAGCATGACGTCGGGTTCCATGGCAAGCGCGCGGACAATGGCGATCCGCTGTTTCTGGCCGCCGGAGAGCTGACCGGGGTACGCGTCGGCTTTGTCCGCAAGGCCGATGCGTTCCAGAAGCGCCGAGGCCTGTTCGTCCGCCTGACGCTGGGTCTTCAGCTTCAGGCAGACCGGCGCAAGAGTGATATTCTGCCGTACCGTAAGATGCGGGAACAGGTTGAAGTGCTGGAACACCATGCCCATTTTCCGGCGCAGCGTGTCCGTATCGGATCCGGGAGTATTGATCTGTTTCCCTTCAAACCAGATTTCTCCTCCGGTCGGCTGCTCCAGAAGGTTCAGACAGCGCAGAAAAGTACTTTTCCCGGAACCGGACGGGCCGACAATGACAACCTTTTCCCCTTTTTTGATTTCCTGGCTGATGCCTTTCAAAACTTCAACCGTTCCGCCGAGCGTACGGAAGCTCTTATGCAGATCTTTAACGGTAATCACTTCTGTGCAGCCTCCTTTCCAATCTTGTCAGAAGCGTGGTAAGACCGATCACAATCACCAGATAAATAGCCGCCGTGGTCAGAAGCGGAGTAAACGCGAGGTAAGTGATGCTGCGGATCACATCCCCGCCCTTGGTGAGGTCCTGAATTCCGATGTAGCCCGCGACGGATGTTTCCTTCAGGAGGGCAATGAATTCATTCCCGATGGCCGGCAGGACGTTTTTCAGAGCCTGCGGGAACACGATTTTCACCATGGTCGTGCGCTGGCTGAGACCCAGAGAACGGCCGGCCTCAATCTGCCCGCGGTCGACGGACTGGATGCCGCTGCGGATCACCTCGGCAACATAGGCGCCGGAGTTGATCCCGAATGCCAGAATCGCCGCGATGATCTTGTCGACATTGGTGGAGCTGAGAATGACATAGTACATGATCATCAGTTGAACCACAACGGGCGTTCCCCGGATCACCGCCAGGTAAAGCGAGCAGACCCCGTTTGCCGCCCGGAACTTTTTCGGGTCATTTCCGTGCGCCACCTTGACAAGGGCAACCAGAGTGCCCAGAACAACACCGAGCAAAACGGCAAAAACGGTAATCAGAAGCGTATTGGCCAGGCCGTTTACAAGATACAGATACCGGTGTTTTTCAACGAACGACTGATAGAACTCCGCCCCAAGATCCGAAAAAAAAGACATCGGCAGCATTAAAAACTGATTCATCCTCATCCTCCAAACAAAACAGCACCAATGCAGGGAGCGGACGGATTCATCCACACCCCCTGCATTGGCCGCAGTTTTTCGTTAATCCCCTTCGAGGGCCGATTTGTACTTACTGATCAGCTTGTCGAGATCGCCGCTGGATTTCATGTCTTTCAGAACGCCGTTGATGGTGTTGAGCAATTCCGTGTTGCCCTTTTTCACGGCGATGGCGTAATGCTCCACTGTGAGGGCATCCTGGAGTTTCTCGATCTTTCCGGAATTTTTGGAAACAAATTTCTGTGCCGGGAAATCGTCGATGACGACCGCGTCCAGCTTCCCGTTGAGCAGATCCGTAACGGCATCCGCGCCTTTGTTGAAGCGCTGAACGGAGCCGACTTTAATATCGCTCTTCCCGTCTTCGTTCGTGCAGAATGTATCACCCGTCGTCCCCTGCTGCACGCCGACCTTTTTGCCGTTCAGATCGGTGCGGGTTTTGATTGGGCTGCCTTTTAAGACAATAATAGACTGCGTCGCGTCAAAGTACGGATCGGAAAAATCGGCATTTACCTTCCGGTCGTCGGTAACGGACATCCCCGCCGCGACAAAATCGCATTTTCCGCTTTTCAGCTCCGTAACGAGGGAATCGAAAGCGACATCGTTGATTTTCAGTTTCTTGCCAAGCTTCGACGCGATTTTATTGGCAATTTCAACGTCGATTCCCACAATTTTGTCGTTGTCCTTATACTCGAAAGGCTCAAATTCCGCATTGGTGGACATGGTTACCGTATCGCTGTTTTTAGAGCATGCCGCAAACGGAACAATCATCGCGGCCGCAAGCGCCACGGCAAGCAGAGCTTTTAGCTTTTTCATCGATCTACCCCTTCTTCTTGGTTCGATTTCTCATTGGATTGACTGTATTATATCGCATAATTATGCATAAATCAAGTAAAAATTAAAAATATAATGAAAATTTATTCATCTTCAGCACCGAGCCGACGAAGCAGGCCAAGCATATCCGCCGGCAGAGCGCACCGCAGGCGCATCCGCTTTTTGCTTGCCGGGTGAAGAAACCGGATTTCCGCGCAGTGAAGAGCCTGACGCTGGATTTCCAGGAGATTTCCGCCGTACATGTCGTCGCCGGCCAGGGGATGCCCGCATGCGGAAAAATGGACGCGGATCTGATGGGTGCGCCCCGTTTCCAGCCGGACGGCGACCAGACTATAGATTCTCCCCGCGCTTATGGCCCGCCAGCGTGTTACGGCCGGTTTTCCTTCGGGCACCACGGCGCGCTGGACGGTATGCCCGGGTTTCAGGCCGATGGGCCGGTTGATAGTCCCGCTTCCCCGCAGGGGGCCCTCGCATACGGCAAAATATGTTTTTTGCACGGAACCGGAAAGACAAGACGCGGCAAAAGGATTTTTCGCAATCAGAACAAGCCCCGTCGTATCTTTGTCCAGCCGGTAGACCGGACGATAAGCGAAAAAGTCCTTTTCTTTCACCTGGTTCTGCGCCACGGCGTTCGCAAGGCTGTCCCTGTCATGCCCGGGGGAAGGATACATCGGCATGCCGGACGGTTTGTCTGCGACAAGGATGTCTTCGTCCTCGTAGACGATGCGGAGAGGAATCGGCGCGGGGACCGGGAGCTTTGGATCGTCGGAAAAGGACAGGCGGATTTTGTCTCCGGCATGCAGAAGATCGGTTGCGACCACATGCCGCCTGTTTCGCTCTATGCCGCCTGGCAGGCGCTTCAGTTTCGCCATCTGACGCGCGGAAACGCCGCAGTATCCGCGGAGGAATCCGCGAACGCTGACCCCTTCGTAAGAGTCCGGTACCGCAAAAACGATTTTACGCATGTTCTCTCCGCGAAAAATGCCACTCTGCATCCGTAGAGTGGCATCCTGTTTCCGGCAGCAACATCAGCAGACTTTTGTGATCCAACCCATATTATCCGGAATACGACCCCATTGGATCCCGGTAAGAGTATCGTACAGCTTCTGGGTAACTTCCCCGATCTTTCCGCCGTTGATGCGGGCAACCTCGCCTTCATAGCGCAGCTCGCCCACGGGGGAAATGACCGCCGCGGTTCCGGTGCCGAATACTTCTTCCAGCTTTCCGTCTCTGGAAGCCTTCATGACATCCACAATCGGCAGACGAGCCTCGGAAACCTTGTAGCCCCATTTTTTCAGCAGCTCAATGCAGGACATGCGGGTCACGCCGGGCAGGACGGTGCCGACCGTCGGCGCCGTGTAGACGGTCCCGTCAATTTTAAAGAAGCAGTTCATCGAGCCGACTTCTTCCACATACTTGCGCTCCACGCCGTCGAGCCAAAGGGTCTGGCCGTAACCGAGGGATTCCGCCGTTTCCTGCGAAATCAGGGAAGCCGCGTAATTGCCGCCGCACTTAATGTAGCCCGTACCGCCCGGTGCGGCACGCACGTATTTGTCTTCGACATAGATTTTGACCGGATTGAGGCCCGTGGGGTAATAGGCGCCGACCGGGCAGCAGATAATGAGGAACTTGTATGTCGCGGAAGGCTTGACGCCGAGGTGCGGTTCCGTTGCAATGCAGAACGGACGAATGTAAAGGGACTGACCCGATTTTGCAGGAACCCAGTCCTTTTCCGTCTTAACCAATGCCTTAACGGCTTCCACAAAATCGTTCTCCGGTACGATCGGCATGCACATACGTTCGTGAGTGGACTTGAAACGGGCCGCATTCTTCTCGGGGCGGAACAGCTGAATTGTGCCGCCGGGGGTACGGTAGGCCTTCATGCCCTCGAAAGATTCCTGTGCGTAGTGCAGCACAATGGCCGCAGGGTCGAGCTGCAGCGGCGCGTACGGTACGATGCGCGGGTCGTGCCAGCCCTTCCCTTCCGTATAATCCATAACAAACATGTGGTCCGTAAAAACGGTTCCGAAAGGCAGCGGTCCATCCGGAGCCGGTTTCTGTTTCGGATGTTTCGTCAATTCCACACGGATCTCCTGCATTTTAGATGCCCTCTTTCAAATAATGAAAATCGATTGAAAAACATTATAACATCTTTTAAAATTCATTTCAAGCTTTCATCCTTTAATCTTGTATCACACGAAAGGTTCCGCAGTCCTTTCGGATAATGGTTTTTTAACCTGCCGCTGGAACATTTCCCGAAACCGACCATCACGCCGTCCACGGCAACGCCGCAGTAGCCCTTCAGGCACTCCGGCACGCAAAGCTCGTCCCCGTGCAGGAAAGCGGAGATTTCCGCGGAATCATGGGAAAAGGAAAGAACATTTCTGAGTTCTTCCGGCTTTGCCGCCATAAAAAGCGCATGCGCCGGTTCCGCGCGTCCGGTCCGGATGCTGCCGAGCATCAGGCCGGCGCGCAACACCCCCAGGCCGTCCGTCTGCGGCAGATCGTCCGGAGCAAGGAACAGATCGCTTCGGATCCGTTCCACGTTCCCGGAAAACCGGCCCCGGAAAATCACTTCATAAAGCGCTTTGGCCATCTTGGGGACCGGCACATCTCCCCCTTGCCGCGTCTTTGCCATGCACGGATTTGCCGAAAGGCGGCGCAATCTTGCCACAAAATGTCCTTCCCCGCCGTCCATCGGGAAAATCCGGCGGGCTTTTGGAAGGAAAGCGGGCCGCCCGAAGGCAACGCCGCAGTCTTCCAGCAGAAAATCCCGATGGGATTCCAGAAAAGCGGAAACGACGCCTTCGTTCTCCTCCATGGAAAACGTGCAGGTGGAGTACACCAGCACGCCGTTTTCCTTGAGAGCCGCGCAGGCGCTTTCCAGAATTGCAAGCTGGCGGGAAGCGCAGGCTTTCACATGCTCCGGGCTCCAGGCACGCACCGCTTCTTCGCTCCGGCGGAACATCCCTTCGCCCGAACAGGGAGCGTCCACCAGAACGCGGTCAAAATACCCCGTCAGCGCGGGGCACAGCCGCTCGGGGCGGCAGCTGGAGACGACCGCGTTCTTCACGCCCGTCCGTTCCAGGTTGGACAGAAGGATCCGCGCCCTGCCCCGGACGACCTCGTTGGACCACAAAACCCCTTTCCCGGCAAGCAGGGCCGCAATCTGGGTGGATTTCCCGCCGGGAGCCGCGCAGAGGTCCAGAATCCTTTCCCCCGGCTGCGGGTTGAGAACCGTAACCGCCGAAGAAGCAGAAGGCTCCTGCACATAGAACGCTCCCGCGTGGTGCAGGGGAAGCCGGCCGATTCCCTCGGCATTTTCCGGCAGGTAAAACCCGAGCGGAGAAAAAGGAGACGGCCGCAGGGAAAACGGAAACGACGCTTTCAGCGTTTCTTCCCCGCACTTCAGCGGGTTCCGGCGTATCCCCCGGAAGGCCGGACGGGACCAGCAGTCCTGAAAGGACGCATCCGCATCCCCCAGCATCCGCTGCATTCTTTTTTGAAACTCAGGCGGCAGGGCGGTCAAAAGGATCAGCTCCCAAAAAGATGGTATAAACTAAACTTCCGGAACAAACAATAACGCACAAAGGGGGTGAAAACTTTGGATAGACAATCCCAAAAAAACAGAAAAGAGAACTCCTCGAGGCAGGGAAGCCAGCAGAAAAAGGGTTCCGACACCCATCGATCATCCGCGCAGGACTGTGCGTCGCAGTGCAAGGATTCCACGGACGCCAGCGATTGCAAAGACTGAGTTTTCGGAAGCAGGCGGCTCCGTGTTTTTCCACGGAGCTGCTTTTTTTTGCAAAACGGCCGCCGTTTACGGCTGGTTCCGCGGCAGGACGACCCGGAACACGGTACCCTTCCCAACCGCGCTGCGGGCGGATATGGTCCCGTGATGCATTTCGACGATCGCCTTGACAATGGCAAGGCCGATGCCCGCCCCGCCCGAACGGCTGCTGCGCGACCGGTCGGTGCGGTAAAAGCGCTCGAAAATATACGGCAGGTCTTCCCGGGCAATACCGGTCCCCGTGTCGGAAACTTCGACGGCCGCATTCTTTTCGTCTTCCGAAAGCGTGACCCGGACCGCACCGCCTTCCGGCGTGTACTTCAGCGCGTTCGAGAGCAGATTGACAAACACGCGGCTGATCTGGTCCGCATCCGCCGCGATCTTGACCGGCGGGCCGGAAACGGATACCTGAATTTTCTTTTTCATCCGCTCCGCTTCAAAGCTCCGCACCGCTTTTTCCGCGGCGGCCGTCAGGTCGACTTCGGAAAGGCGCAGACCGGCGTTTTCGTCTTCCAGCCGGGCCAGACGGTCAAGATTGGAAACCAGACGGGCCAGACGCAGGATCTCTTCATGGCAGCTTTCAAACCGCTCCCGCGTCGGCTCCCAGACTCCGTCGATCAGCGCTTCCACATTTCCCTGAAGGGCGGCAAGCGGCGTGCGAAGCTCGTGGGCAATATCGGTCGTCAGGCGCCTGCGGAGAACTTCCTGATTTTGGAGCTCGTCGGAGAGACGGTTGATCGAGGCGGTCAGCCGGTCCAGTTCCAGCGTGCCGGACGCCTGCGGGATTTTTTCCCTGTAATTCCCCTTCGCGATGTTTTCGGCCGCGCCGATTGCATGCGCGATCGGGCTGCTGATCCGGTTCGCCATATAGATTCCGAGCAAAACGGCCAGGACCAGGGAGCCGAGCCCGACGCCGAAAAGGACATGATTCAGCGTATTGATAAAATCGGCATCGTTGGCGCTGTAAAAAAAGGGGCCGTAATACCCGGCCGTCACCGTCCCGATCCGCTTCACTCCGGACATCAGGGGATATTTTTTTTCTTCGTATTCGCCCTTGAAATTCGGGGAACGGCTCTGCATTTCCTCCGCCATATTCTTCAGCATCTGCTGGCAGAAGCCGCCGTTGTGGGCCGTCGCGTCCCACAGGATGCGGCCGGAATCGTCATACACCTTTACGATCACGCCCCGCTCCAGCGCGCTGACGCCGACGGTCTCCAGTGCCTGTGCCCGGCTCGAACCGCTGTTCTGCACCATCTGCCGGGAAATCTGCGAAACGATTTCCCGGTTTTTCGCATCCTGCTGGCGGATCATATACCGGTTGAACTGGCTGCGGAAAAACAGGTTGGAAATCAGGCTGACGGATGCCACCAGCAGCAGGGCCATGACGGCGTAGGAAAGGGAAAGCTTAAATTTCAGAGAATGTTTTTTCGTTCCGCACGCACCTCCGTCCCACACCGCCGCCTTATCTTCCCCCAAAGGAATACCCAACCCCGTGCACCGTCAGGATATATTTCGGATTTTTGGTGTCGTCTTCGATTTTCTGCCGGATGTTTTTGATATGGGTGTCGATCACGCGGTCGTAGCCGTCGAAGCTCTCCCCCAGCGCGCTGGCGATCAGTTCGTCCCGGGTGAACACCCGCGTCGGATAACTGGCCATAGCCAGGAGAATGTTATATTCGTTCGGCGTAAGCGCGACATGCCGCCCGCCCTTGCAGACCTCATGCCGCGCAGTGTCGATCACAAGGTCGCCGTCGTGAAACGCGATCACGCTGGAAAGCGGGAGCGCCTCGGAAGACACGCGCCGCAGGATCGCACCCACCTTTGCAACCAGCACGCGGGGACTGAACGGCTTGGTCATATAGTCGTCCGCCCCGATGCCCAGCCCTTCCAGCATATTCTCCTCACCGGATTTCGCCGTGAGCATAAGGATCGGGACCCGGGACCTGCGGCGGATTTCGCGGCAGACCTCTTCTCCCGAAAGCCCCGGCAGCATCAGGTCGAGCACAATTAAGGCGGGGCGGAACCGGTCAAAGAGCTCCAGCGCATCCCGCCCGTTGGAAGCACATACGGCACGGTAGCCGCTCTTTTCCAGATACGACCGAACGATTTCCGTGATCTTCGGTTCGTCGTCGACAACCAGCACGGTTTTTTCTGCCATAGTCCGCCCCCGGTAAAAGGATTTACCCTTATTTTACTTCAAACCGGTGGATTTTAAAAGCCCGTCCGCTATTTTTTAAGGCTGGGAAACACAGCAGTTCGGTTCCGGGGAGCCCGCGGCGGCTTCAGCCGTTCCCGTCGGGGATGACGCGGCGGGAGGTTCCCCGCCGCTTCCCACCACCGTGATCGTGCTGTGGATCATGCCCATCCAGCAGGTATAGGAAATCGTTCCGCTTTCTTTTGGAAGAAATTCGACCACATTGTCGCCGGGCACCAGCTTCTTCTGGATTCCGTATGCCGGGATCGTCACCGGGTTGTTGCAGCCGTTCAGGTCGGCGTCCGTCACCCGGATGGTCCACCGGACCGGAACCCCCTGTTTCACGGTGATCGGCACGTAATACCCGTTGTCGAAGCTCGTGGTAATCTGCTGGATGTTGCCGGAGACAACGGCGGAGTTTTTCGCAGACGCCGCGGACGCGCCGATGCTTGCGCCGGAAAGGGTGAATCCCCGGCCTACCATGAACAGGCCGAGAACCATCACCAGAGCGGCGCTGACCCGCATCATCCGATGCGTGAATTTTGCGCTCAGAAAAGAGCTGACCGCCCCGAAGGCAAACATCAGGGGAAGGGTTCCAAGGCCGAACATCAGCATGGAAAACGACCCGGCCAAAAAGCTTCCCGTCCCCAAAGCATACAGCTGCATGGCCTGCAAAGGGCCGCACGGCATCAGGCCGTTCAGCAGGCCGATATAAAAGGGGCCGCGCTTTGTTCCGCCGGCGTAAAGTTTCCTGCCGACGAATTTCGGCATATGCGGGCTGAGCCGGCGCAGCCAGGGAAACGCGTGGAGCATGTTCAGCCCCATCAGCAGCATGAACAGACCGGACAGAACGGTTACGACCGCCTTGGCCGTCGCGGAAAAACTGACGACCGAGCCGGCGGCTCCGATGATACCGCCGATGACGGTATAGGAAAGAACGCGCCCGGAATTGTAGAGCAGGCTTGGCACCAGGCGTTGTGCCGCGCCCGGTCCGGCCTTTTCCGGCCGGTCGGAAACGCATTGGGAAAGGTTGATTCCTCCGCACATGGCCAGGCAGTGGATCGAGGTAAACAAACCGGCGACAAAAAGCAGTCCGTAGCCCATATTCGGGCTGATTTGCGGAATCCGGCTGAGAAATCCGAAACCGACCGTACGCTGGATCAAGAAGTAAAAGGCGGCCAGGACCAGAAGAATTCCGAGCAGGCCGGAGATTCCTTCCTTCTTCCGTACCGGATATTCCCCGTGAGCCGGATCTTCCACCGTGTACCCCAGTTCCCGGATCGCCCGGACGATCGTTCCGCGGTCAAGGCGGGCCGCGTCGTAAACGACGCGCACTTTCCCGGTGGAAAAGCTCGCGGAAACTTTCCGGACTCCGGGCATACCGTTTAATTTCTGCTCAATGCGCAGTTCACACCCGGAACAGCTCATTCCGCCCACGGTAAAAATTTCTTCCGTTTGATGCATCATGGGGATCTCCTCCATACGGCCGGACGAAAGCCGTCAAAATCAGACCTTGCGAAGGCCGGTGTGCCGATTATTTTTTCCAGTTTTCAAAGATTTCCTGGGTCTGCTGAAAAAACTTCTTTTGAATCGTTATGGTCTGGTCAGTCTCCGTCTTATATTCCCTGGTGATCCCGACCGGATTGCATCCGCCGCGCTGCTGTTCCACCTGGTCGGCCGTAAAGCGGTTGCCGCAGTTCTGGCAAACCAGCGTATCCCCGTCCAGCTGATAATATCCGCGCCCGGAGCTGTAACAGACCTGACAGGTGTTAAATGCGGTGCGGACGCTTCCGTCCGACGCGCGCACCGCGAGGACTTCCATTTTTATATTGCCCGACTGATAAGGATAAAACGAGGGCGTCGCCGTCACCTGGCTTTTCTGAATCACCAGATTGCCTGTGGCGGCGTCGATCGAACCGCTTTGGGCACCCGTATCGGCGGACGGCCGTCCGGGTGCCGTAAGGGCACGGAAAGCAAAAATGCCTGCCGCAACGACAAGAATTGCCGCCGAAAAAAGAAGAACATTCCGAATCTTTTTTGTTTTCACGCTTCATTCACTCCTTCGGTATGCATCGTACCAAAACGTTGTGGAGATCTTATGAAGATGAAAAACGGTAAAAAGACCGGTTTGTTCTTCCCATTTGCAGAAGATGGATCGATTTTGAAAAAGGTGCCGATTTCAGGTTTCTTCCGGTTTTGTCCCGGCTTTTTCCCTCCGGATTCGGCTCACCGTATAACCCGCCTCGGAAACGGCATGCATCAACTGTTTGTCGCTGTATTCCTCTTTCATCAGAACCGACGCCGCATGCCGGTCCAGGTCCACCTTTGCCCAGACACCGTCCAACTCATTCAGCGTATTTTCCACATGCACGGCACAGTTGCGGCAGAACATTCCGTCGATTCCCAGCGAGGCTGAAAACGGATAGTGGCTGCGGTCTTTGTCTTTGACCGGCTTTTTCCGCAAAGTGTCTCCGCTGCCGCAGCAGCCGGACGAAAGCCGTTTCCGGTAAACCCGGATACTCACGAAAATAAGGAAAGCAAGAATCAGGCAGAGAATAGCGGTTGACATGGCAGGCTCCGTCCTTTCCATAAGATTTTCCGGCCGGGAAGTATCTCTTTCAAATTCCGTACCGGTTATCCGGCACGGCCTGCGCCGTCGTCCCGGATCACGGAATGTTCCGACGGTCCGCGGTTTCCGTCCAGTATTTTATCCGGCAGAGCGGACGCCGCCGCGCAGGCCGCCGCGTTTAGCTCCGCGCCTGTTTTCCGGTCGGAAGATTCGCCGCTTTCATTCGCTGTTCTTCCAGATAATACGGACAGCCGCGGCAGTTCCCTCCGCAGAGGGACGCGGGATGTTCCCCGCGGCGGCTCGCCTTCAAGGCATTTCTGCAGGCGTCCCGGTCCTCACAGGCCGCACACATGCCGTGTTTCGCCAAATAACGAATGGCCAGACCGAGCAATGCGGCAACAACGACTGTCACCAGGATGGATGCAAGATTCATAAAAAGGCCTCCCATCTGCACGAGCCGCTTCCCGCTTGGTGATTCAGGAAGCGTGTACCCGCGTCTTTAAATACTGTGTGCTGTTCTTTGGGGCCGGACGGACGATCAGGTAAATGACGGCCGCAACTACAACGGCGGCGATAATCTGCCCCACTCCGAACGTTGCTCCATAAAACAGGCTGCCGAACTGGTAGCTGACAAACGCGAGGATGTAACCGATCAGCGCCTGGTAACCGATGGCGATCCAGCCCCATTTGCTGCTGCCCATTTCCCGCATGGTGGTCGACATGGCGACGACACACGGCGGATCGAAAATATTGAGGATCATGAAGGAAAACGCGCCCATCGTGGTGAACATGGAAGCGATTCCCTTTGCCACCAGCGCATTGTTCTCCGGGTCGGAAACACTCTGCAGTACGGCCAGCGTACCGATCGCCTGTTCCTTTGCCATCTCCGCGCTGATGACGGCAACGGCCCCTTTCCAGTCACCGAAGCCAAGCGGGGCGAAGAACCACGCGACGGCATTGCCGATGCCTGCAAGGATGCTCTTGTCAATATCGGCATCCAGGAACTGCATGTTCCAGCTGAACTTCGAAAGGAACCAGATGACGACGCAGGCGGTGAAAATAATGGTGCCCGCCTTGATGATAAAAGCACGGGAACGCTCCCACATATGGATCAGAACGCCTTTCAGCGCCGGCACATGGTAGGCGGGAAGCTCCATGACGAACGGAGCCGGGTCACCGCCGAAATACTTGGTTTTCTTCAAGGCAATGCCCGAACAGACGATAATCGCGATACTCAGAAAATACATGGCCGGGGCAATCAGCACGGAATTCGGGAAGAATGTCGAGGTAATCATGGCAATGATCACGAACTTTGCCGTGCAGGGCATAAACGTGCTGAGCATGATCGTCATGCGGCGGTCTTTCTCATTTTCAATCGTCCTCGCCGCCATAACGGCCGGGACACCGCATCCGGTGCCGATCAGCATGGGGATGAAGGATTTTCCGGAAAGGCCGAACCGACGGAAAATACGGTCCATGATGAAGGCGACACGGGCCATATACCCCGAGTCTTCCAAGACGGAAAGGAAGAAGAAGATCAGCAGCATCTGCGGGACAAAGCCGAGCACGGTTCCCACGCCGCCGATGATGCCGTCCACAATCAGGCTCTGCAGCCAGTCCGCCGCGCCGATCGCCTGAAGGCCGGCCGTCGCGGCGTTTGGAATCCAGTCCCCAAACAGGGTATCGTTGACCCAGCCGTCCGCCATGCTGCCAAGCGTCGTGACCGATATGTAATACATCAGAATCATAACGGCCACAAAGATAGGCAGCGCCAGGAAACGGTTGGTCACGACCCGGTCAATGCGGTCGGACGGAGAAAGGGCAACATGTTTTTTGTGCAGGCAGTTTGCGGTAAGTCTCGCGATGTAGTCGTACCGCTCGTTGGTAATGATGGTTTCGCTGTCGTCGTCCAGTTCCGCTTCCACCGGAGCGATGACGGCTTCCAGCTGCTTGCGCTGTTCCTGGGTCACGGAAAGCTCTGCAAGTACCTTTCCATCCCGTTCAAAAAGCTTGACTGCATACCATCTTGCGCGCGCGGAATCGAAAGATCCTTGAAAAAGCTCCGCTATTTTGTTGAGCGCGTCTTCCACTTTGTCGCTGAACCGGTACTGCAGAGCGAACGGTTTCTTTTCCTGTGCAAGCCGAATTGCCTTTTCGGCGACTTCCCGGGTCCCTTTCCCTTTCAGCGCGGACGTTTCGACTACTTCACAGCCCAGCGCCGCGCTCAGTTTTGGGGTGTCGATCCGGTCCCCGGATTTTTTTACGTTGTCCATCATGTTCAGGGCGATGATAACCGGAATTCCCAGCTCGACAACCTGGGTCGTGAGGTACAGGTTTCGTTCCAGATTTGTGCCATCAACCAGATTGATGACGGCGTCCGGCTTCTCGTTGAGAAGATAATTGCGGCTTACGACTTCTTCCAGCGTATAGGGGGAAAGCGAGTAAATTCCGGGCAGGTCGGTAATGACAACGTCCCTGTGGCCCTTCAGCTTTCCTTCCTTCTTTTCCACCGTGACGCCCGGCCAGTTGCCGACATACTGGCTGCTTCCCGTCAGATCGTTAAACATGGTCGTCTTTCCGCAGTTCGGGTTCCCGGCCAGCGCAATTTTGATCGCCATTGATGAAAGCCCTCCTTTGAATCACTTAGTTGTAACTAACCTCTGCGTCCTACGATTCGTGAATCGTTTTATGCCATCCGGAGAATTCACGCAACCTCGATATGTTCCGCTTCATTCTTTCGGATGGACAATTCATACCCTCTCACTGTGATCTCAATCGGGTCGCCCAGCGGCGCCACTTTCCGGACGAATATGGTCGTTCCCTTCGTAATTCCCATATCCATGATGCGGCGGCGCAGAGCCCCGGTCGCCGTAAGGGATTTAACCGCGGCGCTCTCCCCCGGCCTTACTTCTTTCAGCGTTTTCATGCCTGCTTCTCCCTTCAAATCATGATTCGGTTCGCCATGCTCCTGTCCAGAGCGATGCGGCTGTCTTTCACCTGCAGGATCAGGTTCCCGGCAATCTTGTTGACGACCGTCACGGGTCCGCATTCCACAAAGCCCATCGAAGCGAGATGCCGCCGCATTTCTTCCTTTCCGTTGATTTTTCGGATTGTCACCGTGTCCCCCATGCGCGCCATTGTCAACGGGATCATCCATCTTCCTCCTTTCATAAGTTAGCACAAACTAACTAATTGCCATTTAAGAAGGGTTAGATTTAACTAACCCTATCTGCACTATTAGTTTACCACCGCTAACCGAACCTGTCAAGCGTTTTAAAAGGATTTTCTTGTCAAGCCGGCCGGTTTGTGTTACTCTAATAACGTTAGGTATAGATGGAGGAACAAGATTATGATAATTCACGAATCGGCGGAGAATTATCTCGAGACAATCCTGATGCTCAAAGAGCAGCGGGGGCAGGTCCGGTCGATCGACATCGTCAACGAACTGGGCTACACGAAACCAAGCATCAGCGTGGCGATGAAACGTCTGCGTGAAAACGGATATATTAAAATGGATGACGAGGGTTTCATAACCCTGACCGAAGCGGGCATGGAAATCGCCGGACGTATTTACGCAAGGCATAAACTGCTGACCAAATTTCTCGTCAGCCTTGGCGTCGGGGAAAAGACGGCCGAGGCGGACGCCTGTAAAATGGAACATGATTTAAGCGACGAAACTTTTGAAAAGTTGAAGGAACATGCCAAAAAGCATCTGCAGAGATAACCGCCCGAATCCGGAGACCGCATCCAAGCGGTCTCCGGTATCTTTATGTATACAAAAACACCCTGTTTTCCGGACAGGGTGTAAACCGGCATTTGACAGACTTTCTTTACGGACACCGGATTTTTTCCATCCGGCCGAGGACACGACGGTAGAATTCTTCGTAGGATCTGCAGCCGTTTAACAAGTGTAATTGATCTTCGTCCGGCAGGGACAGAAAATAAGCCTTTGCTTCTTCTCCTTCGTCGTTCAGGACGGACGGAAACGGAAACTCATGAAAACCGGAATAATCCATTTTTTTCACCTCACAGGTTAGTTTGAGGCAATTTGGGGAATTCCATTCACGTTGCAAAAAAATAATCGGAAAAACCCCCTCGATACGCCGCGGCGGCCGCACGGCGCACAATAAGCCGAGGCCCCGCCGCAGGGTCTCCAAAGGCTTCCGCACGTACCGCTGCCGGGAAGTTCAGGTCCTTGACCTTGCGGAGAATCCCGCCGGATTTTGGTTTCATACGCTTTCGAAGCGCACTTCGTCAACCCCTTCAACACAATTCTATTTCGAAAAATGCAATATTAGAACCGTGATTTGTGGTATCCTGTATTTAGGAGGTTTCCTATGGATACAAAAGAAAAGACGTTATTGAAAAGTAAGCTGAAAGTTTACCAAAGCTGTTTTCAGCATGCGGTGAAACAGGAAGACCACCAGCGAATGAGTAAACTCGGTCTGGCCATTGAAGAATTGCAGGAAAAAATCAACAACGATTGAAACAGCGCAACGGGAGCCGCGCTGTTTTTTACGAAACCGCTGTTAATTTCTCAGCCCGTGGGGAACCCTATCGGCTGAGGTGATTGTATGGCGTCTTATATTGACCCGAAACTCAGAACCCGCTTTGAATCCCTTTCCATCGACTTGAAAAACGCGATTCTGGAAAAAAATGTTCAGATTCATTCCCTTCAGGATCTGATTCACTGTCTGGAGTCCATCGTAAAAGAAGGGTAAAAACAACCGCACTGGTCTGGAAAATCCAAGACCGGTGCGGTTGTTTTTTTGCGGAATTTATTGGGCCATGCTTTCATATGCTTTCTTCAGCCAATCCAGCGCTTTAGACCGGCCGCTTTCGTCGAGGGGAAATTCGGATTGATCCAAAATTTCGCTTTTCTCATAACAGAACGGACCATACCAGACTTCCACACGGATTTTTTCTCCGTCCGGGGACAGTTTGTAGCGGAATTCCTTTGCGCTGGCGTTGCTGACGCTGCCGGTAAACGTACCGCCATTTTGAAAATACAGCAATTCGGGAATCAAGCCACGTTCCTGCCAGTCGATTGCCTTCATTCACTGCCCCTCCTCTTTGGCTGCCGGTAAGCACTGCGGCATTTATCGTTTTTCTCCTGACGGCGGCGATTCTTATCGCACGCCTCCGCCTCCGCCGCCGAAGCCTCCCCCGCCGAAACCGCCGCCCCCGAATCCGCCGTTGCCGGACACAGGCGGATGCGCGAGCCTTGTCGCGGCGCTGCTGATGTCGCCAAGCGTACTGCCAAGCGCGGAACCAAAATCGAAATCGGCTCCCCGCATTCCAAATCCGCCGTAATTCGCCCACATCATATAGGGCAGGTAGCTGTAAACCGGATTGGAATCCCAATACGACGTATCACCCAGCTGCGGGTAAACAAGCTTCAGCTGTTTGCATACTTCCCGGGAGATTCCCATCATGGTAGCATAAACAAGATATTGTTCCCACAAGGTCAATTCCGGGATCCCGTACTCTTTCATTCTGGAAAATTCCAGCATGTATTTTTGCAGACCGTGCCAGATTTCCAAATCGGATTCGCCTTTGGCGCTCAGTTTTACCTTCGTCCTGCCGGCAACAATCAGAAGAGCACCTCCGGCGAGAAGGGCGCAGGGCGTGAACACGAGCAGAGAATCGGCGGAACCGGTCGCCAGAAACACAACAAAGGCAAGAACGGCCAGCAGGACCCCCACGGCAGTCAAAACGCCGAGGGAAAGCGGTTTTCGTCGGTAGTAGCCACGGCCGACAATTTCTCTTCTGGACGCCGTCCAAAATTCTTCGATTTTCCGATCGAGGTAATGGTAATGCGTCCGGCCGTACTTTTTAAACTGTGCCATTGTAAAAGAACTGTCATAGGTTTCCGCGACCGTTGAGACAATTTCATAAAAGATCCGTTCGCTGGCGGTCAGCTCCAGATTTTTCGTGTTCCCTGTAATGTTGACTGCGATGTCCCTGCCTTTGCCGCTGAACCGAAGGTAGCCCTTCTGCGCCAGGCTGAGCATGGTCGCGCTGAAAATTCGTTCCTTTTCCTTTGCGTCGATTCCATGGTAAAAATAGAAAAGGTTCGCGATGCCTGCGGGACTGTTGCCAAGCGGAATTTCACGGGTATATTCCGGAACGTCGACCTTGATGCGCCGGTTTTTCCGTTTTACCGCAATCAGAATAACAATGCAGATAACCAGAATAACCGGAGCGGCGACTGCGTCAACGATTCCCAGAATATATTGCCGCCGCTCTTCCTCCTGCATCCGCTGCTTTTGCGCTTCCGCCTGCTGCAGTTCCGCCGACTGAATGGATGAGAAAACGGCTTCCCCGCTTTTCCTGGTGGAAGAAGGGAACAACTCCACGGGCATCAGCATGCGGACTTCCACATACGTATTTTTTGGAATTTCACCGGCTGTAAAGCGAATTTGCTTTTCAGAATCGATTTGGATGTTACTGTTGGGCGCATCGGTATGAAGCCAGGCGCGCAGCCCGCTTTTGTCCGCTTTCGATGGAAGGTTCACGGTTCCCTGCATGTTTGCAATGGGGATGCCGAAGTCGTCCGGTACAAATTTGTAGTACAGTTCCGCCGTGTCGCTGTACCGATGTACGACATTTTTGATGGTGTACGTGACGGAAAAAGCGCGGACGCCCTCGTCCATGCCGGGCATAAACCAGCCGATTTCGGTTTTCCCCTGTGTGTTGTGAAGATAGCATTGGTTCTTGTATTCGTCGTCCACGGCCGTTTCGGGGTCGATGTCCCCCGCATATGCGTACTGCAGCTTCCGGTCCTCGTCGTAGACGGCAAGATTGGTGATCCCGTCGGCTTTCGACGGGTCCAGCTCAAAGGTTCGGTAAAAGTTGCGGTAGGCTTTCCCCCTGTCCTGCAACCCGATCTTCCAGACTTCCCGGACTTTCATGTCGCCGTTTTCCACCAGCGACGCATCGACGCTGAGGTTTTCCATAACCTGCTTGGAGCCGCCGGCATAGCCGGACGTCCATCCGCCGAGAATGGCGGTACAGCCCAAAATGACGGTTACTGCCAACAGCAGCCGAAAAAATTTCAGGCCGGTACCGGTACGTTTTCTCATACTTTTCTCCCTGTGGCGTTAAAACTTGACCTGAGGCACCGCTTTGTCCATCTCCTCAACCTCGAAGTATTTTTTCAGGCTGAAGTGGAACAGGGACGCCATGATATTGGACGGAAACCGCATGACATATTCATTGAACTTCATTGCGGTATCGTTGTAAAACTGGCGGGAAACCGCGATTTTGCTTTCAATGTCCTGCAGCTGGCCCTGCAGGTCGAGAAAATTCTGATTGGCTTTGAGATCCGGGTACTGTTCGGCCGTTGCAAACAGATTGACAATGGCGCGGGTCAGTTGCGCATTGTTCTCCATTGCCTCTTCCGGCGTTTTGGAACCCATGGCCGCGCTGCGCCACCTGGTCACCTCGGAAAGGGTCGATTTTTCATGTGCCGCGTAGCCTTTTACGGTTTCCACCAGGTTCGGGATCAGATCGAAGCGCTTTTTCAGCTGGACGTCAATCTGCGCCCAGCCGTTGTCTACCCGGACGGACAGGGCTACCAGCTTGTTGTAGGCCGATACCGCCCACAAAATAAGGATCAATACGATAACACCCAGAATCGTCCACGGAATCCATCCCATAAACTGCCCTCCTGCATCTTGAAACTCATGTTTCCATATCTATGGATTTGCCGGTTTGTCCAATGCCTTTTTCTCGGCGGAGTTTGAGATCCGGTAGCATAAGGTCATCAGGCTGTCGTTCAAATGCACGTTTTCCACTATCGTGTCCGGATATTTCAAAGAAATGTCAAAATGACTGAAATTCCAGAAAGTCCGGATGCCGAGGTGATAGAGAACCTCCCCCAATTGTTCCACGGCGCTCCTGGGGACGCAGAAGATCGCCATATCCGGAGACTGTTTTTTGCAGAACGACTCCAAGTCGGCGACATCCTGCACCGTCAGGCCGGCGATTCCCGTACCGATCTTTTCGGGGGCATTGTCGAAAATGCCGATCAGCCGAAATCCGTCCGCTTCGAACGACATGTGGTTGGCAATTGCGCTCCCCAGATTTCCGGCCCCCAGCAGGACGGTCTTGTATCCGTTGGAAAGGCCGAGAATTTTCCCGATTTCATCGCAAAGCTGGCTGACGATATAGCCGTACCCCTGTTGCCCGAACCCGCCGAAGCAGTTCAGGTCCTGGCGGATCTGCGAGGCGGTCAGGCCCAGCTTCTCGGACAGTTCCGTCGAGGAAATCCTTGTTACACCCTTTTCTTTCAGGTGATGAAGGAACCGATAGTATCTCGGCAGTCTTCGGATCACCGACATGGATATGTTTTCGTGTCTCGGCATATTGGAACCCTCCCCATAGGCTCTGTTTAATTTTTCAGCCTTTTCCTGATTTGCCTTAAAAACGTTTCCGTATCCACGGCCGTTTTGTTCGGCAGGGCTGAAATCCGTGCAAGGTCGCCTGTCATAACGCCGTCTTCGATCGTCTGAACCGAAGCTTTTTCCAGATTCGCCGCAAATTCAACGAGTCCTGGAATATGGTCCATCTCCCCGCGCTTTTTCAGCGCGCCCGTCCACGCAAAAATCGTAGCCATGGAATTTGTGGACGTCTTCTCGCCTTTTAAATACTTATAATAGTGGCGCTGAACCGTTCCATGAGCCGCTTCGTATTCGTAAACCCCGTCGGGGGAAATCAGAACGCTGGTCATCATGGCAAGGCTGCCGAAAGCCGTAGCGACCATATCGCTCATCACGTCGCCGTCGTAATTTTTGCACGCCCAGATAAAACCGCCCTCGGAACGGACGACGCGGGCTACGGCGTCGTCGATCAGCGTATAGAAATACGTGATGCCCGCTTTCTCGAATTTGGGACGGTAGACCGAGTCATACAGGTCCTGAAAAATGTCCTTGAACCGGTGGTCATATTTTTTGGAAATTGTGTCCTTCGCGGCAAACCACAGGTCTTTTTTCACATCCAGAGCGTACCGGAAACACGATTGTGCAAAGTTTTCAATGCTCCGGTCCAGATTGTGCTGCCCCTGAATCACCCCGGACGACTGGAAGTCATGGATCAGCGTGCGGCTTTCGTTCCCGGCGGCGTCCGTCACGACCAGTTCGGCCTTCGCGCCGGCGGGAGCGGTCATCTCCACGCTGCGGTAAACGTCGCCGTAAGCGTGGCGGGCGATGGTAATCGGCTTCTTCCAAGTCGGGATCAGCGGCGTGATGCCCTTTACCAGGATCGGCGTGCGGAAAACCGTTCCGTCCAGCATCGCGCGGATCGTTCCGTTCGGGGACTTCCACATCTGTTTCAGATTATATTCCTTGACCCGGGCGGCATTCGGCGTAATGGTGGCGCACTTTACAGCCACACCATACTTCTTTGTTGCCTCGGCGGCTTCCTTCGTCACCGCGTCGTCGGTCGCATCGCGGTTTTTCAGACCGAGGTCATAATATTCCGTTTTCAGATCGACGTAAGGCGCAATCAGAATTTCCTTGATCTGTTTCCAGATCACGCGGGTCATCTCGTCCCCATCCATCTCGACGAGCGGGGTACACATTTCTATTTTTTCGGGCATGGTGATCCCTCCACTCAGCATTTCAGAATTCAAAAAGCAAGAAGAGCGCGGCGTCCCCTACGCTTTTTCTCCCAGTTTCTTGGTATAGGCGAGAAGCCCGCCGGCCAGTACCATTTTACGCTGACGGTCGCTCAAAACCGCCTTCACTTCGAACTGCACATTTTTGGTGCGGTTGGATACGATGATTTTCTGCTTTTCCTCAATTGCTTCCCGGACGTTTGGCAGTTCCAACTCATCCATCTGCTCGATTTTGTCATAATCGTCCTCATTCTGAAAGACGAGAGGAAGGATACCGGCGTTTGCCAGATTGGCGCAGTGGATTCTTGCAAAGCTTTTTGCAAGGACCGCTTTGATGCCCAGATACAGGGGCACGAGCGCCGCGTGCTCACGCGAAGATCCCTGCCCGTAGTTGGAGCCGCCCACGATAATCCCTTTGCCGTATTGCTTGCAGCGCTCCGGGAAAGCCTTGTCGCACACGGCGAAGCAGAACTGCGACATATACGGGATATTGGAGCGGTACGGAAGAATTTTCGAGCCTGCCGGCATAATGTGGTCCGTTGTGATATTATCCCCGACTTTCAGAAGCACCTTTGCCCGGATGTCTTTCGGAAGCGGCGACGTTTTCGGGAATTCCTTAATATTCGGTCCCCGGATGATTGTTACGTTCGGCGCTTCTTCCGGGGTTGCCGGCGGGATGATCATATTGTCGTCGATATCAAAATGCTCCGGCACCGCGATCGGAGCTTCCGCGCCCAGCGTTCTGGGATCGGTCAGCACGCCCGTCAAAGCGGATGCGGCCGCCGTTTCCGGGCTGACAAGGTAAACCCGGGCGTCGGCCGTCCCGGAGCGGCCGAGGAAGTTGCGGTTGAACGTGCGCAGGGAGACGCCGCCCGAATTCGGGGACTGCCCCATGCCGATGCACGGGCCGCACGCACATTCCAGAATCCGCGCTCCGGCGTCGATCAGGTCGGCCAGCGCTCCGTTCTTCGCCAGCATGTGGTAAACCTGCTTGGAGCCGGGCGAAATCGTCAGGCTGACATGCGGGTCGACCGTCCTGCCCTTCAGAATGGACGCCACCCGCATGAGATCGCGGTAGGAAGAATTGGTGCAGGAACCGATGCAGACCTGGTCGATCCGGAGCGGGCCGATTTCATCGACGGTTTTCACCGCATCGGGGCTGTGCGGGCAGGCCGCCAGCGGCTGAAGGCCGGAAAGATCAATGCGGATGATCTCATCATATTGAGCGTCCTTGTCCGGAAGAAGTTCCGACCAGTCCGCGCCGCGCCCCTGGGCTTCCAGAAATTCGCGGGTGACCTCGTCCGACGGGAAAATCGACGTGGTTGCGCCCAGCTCCGCGCCCATGTTGGTAATAGTCGCACGTTCCGGGACGGTAAGGCTTTTGACGCCGTCCCCGCCGTATTCAACGATCTTGCCGACGCCGCCCTTTACGGAAAGGATGCGCAGGACTTCCAGAATCACGTCCTTCGCGCCGACCCACGGCGGCAGATTTCCCGTCAGTTCCACGAACAGTATCTTGGGCATCGCAATGTAATACGGTCCGCCCCCCATCGCGACGGCAACGTCGAGGCCGCCGGCGCCCATAGCCAGCATACCGATGCCGCCCCCGGTCGGCGTATGGCTGTCGGAGCCGATCAGCGTTTTCCCCGGAATGCCGAAACGCTCCAGATGGACCTGGTGGCAGATGCCGTTTCCGGGGCGGGAAAAATAGATCCCGTGTTTTCTGGCTGCCGACTGGATGAACCGGTGGTCGTCGGCGTTCTCAAATCCGGTTTGAAGCGTATTGTGGTCGACATAGGCGACGGAGCGCTCCGTCTTGACGCGCGGAACTCCCATCGCTTCAAATTCAATATAGGCCATCGTGCCCGTCGCATCCTGCGTCAGCGTCTGGTCAATTTTCAGCCCGATTTCGCTGCCGACCGTCATTTCGCCGCTGACCAGATGTTTCCGAATAATTTTTTGTGCTAAAGTAAAACCCATTCGGATCCTCTCCTGTTTCTTGAAAGTAAGTCCCCCATCACTGCCGCAGAATGCGGCCGGGGCAGGTACGCCATTATAAAGATACAACGATAAAAAACCGTAATACAGATTATTATGTAATAAAATCTTCTGCTTGTCAATCTCTTAACGCTCTGAGAGAAATTATTTTTGTAGGTTTACAATAGATGCGTTACAGGAGGTAAACAAAGATAGCGAATAGAAA
>ENA-UOOI01000696-UOOI01000696.1-fermentation-metagenome-genome-assembly--contig:-NODE-696-length-41351-cov-7.402194_pt1 | contig 41351 bp, 35 predicted proteins | sample MGYA00245779_ERZ724027 | MGnify/ENA primary metagenome ERZ724027 (study PRJEB28704, sample SAMN03018318) | fermentation metagenome | biome: anthropogenic terrestrial biome; feature: soil; material...
TACAGTCCGGGGAAATATTACCTGCGTATTAACATTTTGATATATGATCATACAAAGTTCTGTATATTGGATGGAGGGTGTTGACATTGAATGCAAAAGAACGAATTGAGATACTCAGAAACGGCGAGGTCATTTCGGAAGACGTGAAGCAAATGGTTCTCGCAGCCGCGGACTGGCTGAGCAAAAGACAAGTGAATGTGGATTCTGATAGTTGTCAGATGTTTATTACACACCTTGCGATGTGCCTTGATAGAAATGACAGAGGTGAGAACGTGTCGGCCCTACCCAAGTCCATGATGGATGAGGTAAGGTCAAGCGAAGGTTACGGCTTGGCCTGTGAATTTGTGGGGTATATGGAAAACTTATTAAATAAGAAGTTGCCTGAGAGTGAAAAGGGATATATACTCTTACACGTTTCAAATTTAAAGGAAAAAGAAAATAAGCGTGATTAAACATTATGACAATAGATAAGTTGAAATGGTCTACGAAATATGATTTAGCTTTATGACTATATAAATCTAACACAGACATTCGGGGTGAAGAATATGCAGACATTTCCTTTGGAGTCTTTGACGTTGGAAGAGGCAAAGGAGTTACAGTTCAGACTGATCGATGTCATCACTCATAACTTTACGGGAAGGGAATTTCTAAGCATGGGCGACCTTGGCGTGGTGCCGGGGTATGGCAGGCCGGTCATTACGGCAAAGGTGGAGAAGACCCTGGCCGAGTTTTTTGGTTCGCAGGACGCCGTGATGGTGAGGGGCGCGGGTACCGGGACGATAAGATCCGCCCTTCAGGCCCTTTTGCATCCCGGCGGCAGGGTATTGGTTCATGACTCTCCGATGTACTCCACGACGGCCACCACGATGGAATACATGGGCCTTGAGCTTGTCAGGGCAGATATGAATGACACCCAGGCCGTAATAAGCGCTCTCACGGACGGCATAGAGACGGTATATATACAGCACTCCAGGCAGAAGGGTTCCGACAGGTACGATATGTACGGGCTCATTGCGGCCATAAGGAATGTGTCCGGCGTACCCATAGTCACCGATGAGAACTATACGGTTTTAAAGACAAGGCATATCGGAACACAGGTGGGAGCCAACGCATCCTGTTTTTCCTGCTTCAAGCTGCTGGGACCGGAGGGAATAGGCTGCGTTATCTGTGACGGCGGCATTGCGGACAGGATACGTGAGATGAACTACTCCGGCGGAGGACAGGTACAGGGCTATGAAGCCATGGAGTCTTTAAGATCCATGGTGTATGTGCCGGTGATGGTGGCCATACAGGCCGAGGAGATCTCCAAGATAGTGGATGCGGTAAATAATGCTGAGGTAAAGGGAGCGAAGGCCGCGTATATAGCCAACGCCCAGTCGCGGACTATCCTTGTGGAGCTGGATGAGCCTATTTCGGCCAAGGTGATAGAGCAGGCTGACAATTTGGGTGCGGCAACGCACCCCGTAGGGTCGGAATCGAGATATGAGGCCGTTCCCATGCTCTACAGGGCATCGGGTACCTTCATTAAGGAAAACCCCGAGATAAAGGATTACATGATAAGGGTGAGTCCGATGAGGTCGGGCAGCGGGACGGTTTTGAGGATATTGAAGGATGCTATTGAGAAGGCTAGGTGATGACATGTTTATAGATGCGGTATTAAAGAGTAATCCGGGACTGATAGATGCAGCATATTCCCTTCATGCCAAAGGGGATATCGGCCCCAACACCTACTGCGTGGACCTGGACATGGTGAGGCAGAATGCGTCGTTTTTAGCCCGGGCCGGTAAGGAATACGGCGTCAAGCTGTATTTTATGAGCAAGCAGTTCGGGCGCAATCCCGCCATTTCCCGGGCTGTGGTGGAAGGCGGCATAGAAAGCGCCGTGGCCGTGGATATGGACGAGGCGCGTATGCTGCATGAAAACGGCATAAGGATAGGACATCTGGGACACCTTGTGCAGATCGCACACAGGGATATGGACGAGGCGCTGGATATGAATCCCGAGGTCATGACGTGCTTCGGCGTTGAAAAGGCTGCCGGGATAGACGAGGCAGCACGCCAAAGGGGAATGGTGCAGGACATACTTCTCAGGGTGATAGACGGCGGAAGCTATATATACCCGGGACAGGAAGGCGGGATAATGCTGGACGGCCTCGGCCGGGCCGCAGGCGAAATAGCGAAGATGAGCAATGTAAGGATCGTGGGCGTCACGTCCTTCCCCTGCTTTTTGTATAGTGATGAGACCGGCAGGATAGAGCCCACCGAAAATATGAGAGTGCTTAATAGAGCGGCGAAAATGCTGCGGACCATGGACATAGATGTCAAACAGATAAACGGCCCCAGCGCGACATGTGTATCCTCCATACCGCTGTTAAGGCAGATGGGAGTCACCCATGGCGAGCCCGGCCACGCCCTGACCGGAACCACGCCGCTGCATGCGAAGGGCGGCGAGCCGGAGGGCCAGGCCATGGTCTATGTTACGGAGGTCTCACACAGGCTGGACGACAGGGCATATGTGTTCGGCGGAGGATTTTATCCCCGCTCTCACATGAAGGCGGCATACAGCCCCCGGCTCAAGGCGAAGTTTGACGTTCTGCAGACACCGGCGGATTCTATAGACTACTATGGCACGGTGATCGACAAGGACAGGGTTTTGAATGTGGGCGACGCCCTGATATATTCATTCAGAACGCAGATATTCGTCACCAGGGCGAGGGTAGCGGTCATAGCCGGCATAAGTCAGGCCAGGCCGCATATCGTCGGTATCTTCACCTCACAGGGAGATGAAATAAAATGAGAAGGGTAATACTTACGGTCTTAGACGGCCTGGGCGTGGGGGCTATGGATGACGTTTCCCAGGTTCGGCCGCAGGACAAGGGAGCAGATACCTTAAGGCATGTGGCGGAGAACAGCAGTCTCGTCATACCCAATTTGGAGAAAATGGGAGCGGGCCGGCTGACCCGCAGCGATAAGATAAAGAAGGCAGAGAGTCCCATTGCCAGCTTTGGTAGCAGCAATCTGGCCCATTTCGGAGCGGACACATATCAGGGACATCAGGAAATAATGGGTACCAAACCGAAGATGCCCGTCATAAGGCCGTTCAGGGATTATATAGATAAGGTGGAGTCGGCTTTAAAGGCAGCCGGATATGATGTGGAGCGGCCGGACCCGGCGCACCCATTTCTGTTGGTGAACGGTCTGGTGACCGTGGCCGACAATCTGGAGGCCGACCCCGGCCAGAATTACAACCTCACGGCGCCTTTGGATCATATCTCTTTTGAGGATGAGCTCAAGATAGGCCGCGTAGTCAGGGAGAACGTCGAAGTGGGAAGGGTGATAGTCTTCGGCGGCAGAGAGGTCACCGTGGAAGACATACTGAAAGCGGAGGAGATAAAGCCGGGGGATATAGTCGGCATAGACGCCCCCAAGTCCGGCGTCTACAGGACGGGCTATATGGTCCGGCATCTTGGCTATGGAGTGCAGCCCGATGTGCAGACTCCCACCATACTCAGGAAGGCCGGATACGACGTGTCGCTCATAGGGAAGATGGCCGACGTCATAGAGTGCAGCGGAGCGGAGTACCTCCCCATGGTGGAGACGGAAGGAGTGCTGGCGCTGATACTGGACAGAATGAAGGCGCAGCGCGGCGGCCTTATCGCGGCCAACGTGCAGGAAACCGACCTGGCCGGGCACTCCCAGGACCCCGTTAGGTATGCGGACAGGCTTATGACGGTGGATGTCTTTCTGCCGCGCATATTGGACGGCATGGAGGATGAGGACATGCTCATCATTACCGGCGATCACGGCAACGATCCCACCGTGGGCCATAGCCATCATACCAGGGAGAGGGCGATACTGCTGGTATACGGCAGGAGGCTCAATAGGACGGATCTCGGCGTCCGGGCCACGCTGTCGGACATAGGAGCCACCGTGGCTGACTATCTCGGAGTGGCCAGGCCGGAAAATGGACGCAGCTTTTTAAAGGATATCTTACCGCAAGCTATGATCTAATATAGCTGAGAATATAAATAAAAAATGTGGACAGATAGCCTGAATGATGTTTATCGCTTATCTGCTCCGCATTTTTTGTTTAAAAATATAATATCATACTTAGGCAGTTTAGTTAAACTTACTAAAATTCTTTAAAAGTTATTTTTCAATAAAAGGGTTTTGACATTTTTCGTTGAATATAATATATTAGAAAATAAATTGAAGGGGGCGCATATTCCAATAACGAGAGGGGATTTATATCGTATTTTTGGTATACCAAATACGGAATACCGATATTTAAAACCAATAAATGATAGGGGGTAAAGATATGGACTACGAAGCGGAAAAACTCTTCGAGGAACCGGGCATGATACAGATAACGACATGGGCCAGAGGGGTACTTCAGAACAAAGACGCCAGGGATGTGGTATTTGCCTTGGCCAATGCCGCGTCAAAGGAAGGAAAGTATGTGCAGGCATGGGAAAACTATGTCGATCTGCCGGACAGGGTAAATGTGCCTGTCAGGTCATATGCAAAGATAAGCCCCAAACCGATTGAGAGCAGGTATATTTATGAAAACGAAAATCCCGATGTGGTCGTGCTGACCGAAGAAACCCTGGTCAAGGGCGTCAGCGTACTGGAGGATCTGAAGCCGGGCGGTGTTCTTATAGTAAACACAAAGAGAGATTCCAAATATATACTTCAATTTTTGGATGACACATCCAACCTGGGTATGTTGGGATGTGTTGACGCCACAGGGGTAGCCGGTTACGTCAAGACATTATCAGGAGCAGAGGGAGCGACCGACGCCTCGGGCATAGGCGCCGGCGTAGGAGCGGTGTTAGCCGGAGCGATCGCCAAGGCTAAGGAAATAGTAAAACTCGATGACCTTCTTGACGCCGTCAAAAATAAAGAAGCCTGCAAATATGGATATGAAAATGTAAAACTGATGAATGTCAATAATCCCAATGAGGCTGCAAGTGCAGTTAAAACAAGGGAAAATAAGTACGGATATGATACGCTGCCTTTTGCGGGGACGGTACACTCGCCCAAGAAGGAAAACAAGGGCATGGTGACGGGCAGTTGGAAGACAAAAAGACCTGTCTTTGACAAAGATCGTTGTAAGGGCTGTCTCATGTGTTGGCTGGATTGCCCCGATGGAGCCGTATTAAAGACTGATGAAGGATTCGTAGATTTTGATCTAAAATATTGTAAAGGCTGCGGAATATGTGTGGCTGTATGCCCTGCCGGCGCGGTCACCATGGTTCCGGAACTGGATTTTGTAAATTAAGGGGGCAGAGTTATGGGTAAAAAGAGACTTATAACCGGTGTTGTGGCGACAGCCGAGGCAGTCAGACTGGCTGATGTGGATGTGATATCTTCATATCCCATACGGCCGTATACGGGAATAATGTCCGAGCTTGCCAGGATGATTGCCGATGGTGAATTCGATGCGGAGTTTGTTCATGCCGAAGGTGAACACGCGCAGTTGTCTGTGGTATACGGTGCATCCGCTGCTGGAGCGAGGACGTTTACGGGAAGCGCCGGTGTGGGAGTTACCTACGCCATGGAGGTATATTCCCCTATATCCGGTGAAAGACTTCCTGTGCAGATGGCTATAGCGGATAGGACATTAGACCCTCCGGGGGATTTCGGTTCGGAGCATACCGACGCTGAAGTATGCAGAGATCAATGCTGGATACAGGGCTGGGCAGCCACACCTCAGGAGGCCTTGGATCTTACGCTTTTGTATTACAGGATAGGTGAGGATGCGAATGTACTTCTGCCTCAATATGCATGCCAGGACGGCTATTTTGTGTCACATATTACCGGAGAGGTAGATGTGCCCGAAAGGGCGCAGGTAAGAGAGTTTTTACCTCCATATAAGAATAAACATAAACTCGATATATATGACCCACAGATCATCGGCGCCCAGATAGAACCTAATATGGGGCCGCCGCTGCAGTATCAGCGGGTCCTTGCAATGAGAAATGCGAAGAAAGTGATAAAAGATGCCTATACGGATTATAACAGGATATTCGGAAGAAACTATAGTCCCTTTGTGGAAGAATATATGACCGGGGACGCCGATGTAGTTATATTCCTTCAGGGCGCCCATTCACAGACCGCCATCGACGTTGCAAAGAGGCTGAGAAACCATGGGGAAAAGGTCGGCGTGGTGAGACTGCGTACCTACAGGCCGTTTCCCACAGAGGAAGTCAGGGATGCTCTTTCCAAGTTCAAGGTCGTAGGCGTGGTCGATAATTCGGCCAACTTCGGCATAGCAGGCGGAGGAGGAGACCTCTTGACTGAAGTCAGGACTGCTTTGTATGACGAGGGCGATAAGGTTAAGACCGTAGGCTTTGTTGCCGGGCTGGGTGGAGAAGCCATAACCCGCGATGAATTCTACAGGATGTTTGATAAGTTACAGGACGTTGCAAAGACCGGCAAGGTATCACAGAATGCCTACTGGGTTCCATTTGAACTTTAAGGGGGTGTAAATATGTTGGAAAATATAAAAACCATAAAGAATGTACCGGACGAGGAATACTATGTATCGGGACACAGGACCTGTGCGGGATGCGGCCCGGCCTTGGTATACAGGTTGGTGGCAAAGGCTGCGGGGCCCAATACCATTTTTCTGGGGCCTACGGGCTGTATGTATGTGGCGAATACCAGTTATGGCTGCGGCCCGTTTGCTGTGCCGTGGATGCATACGCAGATAACTAACGGCGGCGCGGTAGCTTCCGGGGTGGAGTCTGCTTTTAAAGCGATGATCAGGAAAGGCAAATATACGGGAGAAAGGCCTCATGTGATAGTCATGGCGGGCGACGGGGGTTCCAGTGATATTGGGCTCCAGGCGTTGTCAGGCATGCTGTATAGGGGGCATGACGTCCTCTTTATCTGCTATGATAACGAGTCCTATGCCAACACGGGAATACAGGTCTCACCGACAACGCCTTGGGGCGCGGTGACTACTTTTACGCCGTCGGGGTCCAAAGCAGAGGAAGGCAATAAGCTATGGCCCAAGGATAATGCCCAACTTATAGCGCACGGTCATCCCGAGCTCAAATACCTGGCCACAGCATCCATAGCGTATCCGATCGATCTTATGAACAAGGTGAGGAAGGGGTTGAACGCGCAAGGTCCCGCATACCTGCATATACAGGCGCCCTGTCCTAAGGGCTGGCAGTTTGATTCGGATAAGACTATCGAGATGGCAAAGCTGGCTGTGGATACGGGAATGTTCCAGCTCTATGAACTGGAGAATGGGAAATATACCGTAACGCATACACCGAAAAAGAGAAGGCCTGTAAAGAAATATATTGAGATGCAGGGCAGATTCAGCCATCTGAAACCGGAACATATTGAGAAGATGCAGCGGTTTGTGGATGAAAAGCAGAAGGCGATGGAAGTGGAAGTTACAGCTATATCACAGGTCGCGCCTATCAATTAATTAATTTATTTATTTATGCCCAGGTATTTTAATACCTGGGCATAAATAAATTGTTGAAGACAAATCGACAAATGGTATAATCTAAACTAGAAACGATAATCTAGGGTTCCGGAGGATATATAAATGGCAAAAAAGGAAATGCTGAAACCGATAAAAATTGACGAGAGTTCCATAGCCGATAAGGTCTTCGAACAGTTAAAAAGTGCCATATTGAGCGGACAATTGAAGCCGGGGGAAAGGCTGATAGAACGCCAGCTGTGTGATGAACTGGAGATCTCGCGTACGCCTGTGAGAGAGGCAATACAAAAGCTGAAGTCACAGGGCCTGGCTGTGCAGATCCCGAGGAGGGGCGCAGTGGTCTCCGCTGCTACGTCTAAAGAGGTAATAGACGTATTCAATATAAGGGAGGTCTTGGAAGGCCTGGCCGGCCGTCTTGCGGCGGAAAATGCAGATAAGAGGCAGACGAATGAGCTCAGCAGGATAGTTGACGACATGAGTATATGTTTGGACAATAAAGAGGAAGAAAGATTGGAAGACCTGCACATAAAGTTTCATGAAACTATATATAATACGGCCGGGAATGAAAAACTTTATTTGATCCTTGTAAATCTCCAAGAGTATATCAAAGCATATACTCACGTGGGATATGCCTTTCATGGCAGAAGAGAAGAAGCCAATGCGGAGCACAAGAAGATCGTAAAGGCGATTGAGGCCCACGATGCGGATAAAGCGGAGCAGTGTGCAAAGAAGCATATAAAAAATTCCAGAGATGCATATATACACAGACTGGAGGAAGAAAATTCCCAGTCAAGTACCACTAGTTGAGTTGGTGGCGCTACTCGCGCTCTGAAAAACTACCACATTGATTCGAGTGGCAGCTTATAGACGCCAATTTTAGATATTTAACCTGTCTACTTGACAAGGGGCATATCTCACCGGGTGGCTGCTCTGCATGTTCGTAATTTTATTTGTATACATTTCAATATAGTCACTTACAAAAGAGTACCATTCATTTAAAACTTTTCCCACGGCGGTTCGTTACTGCATATCAGGTGAACCACCCAATCAAATGCACATAAGAATATATCAGGGAAAATGCCGATTTATGCCTAATGGCTTTATTTTTCTCCATGGTTAATGTAATATTATAATAGGGTGTGTAAAAGGGTAAGCATATTCAGAAAATGACAGCTCCTTTAAAATGTACGCGGCCCGGCCTATTAAACATAAATCGGAGGAAACAATATATGCGCAAAACCGTTGTTTTAAATGTTCTGAAACAGTTTGCAGCCTACGGACAACAGGACGGTATGACAGCCGATGAAATGGCAAAAAAGGTCGGGATACAGAGACATAATGCCAGCGCCGACCTGAATGAACTTTGCCGCGAGGGCCTGGCAGTCAAAAGCAAGGGGAGGCCGGTAAGATTTTGGGCGGTCGATTCACCGATACAGCATGAAATTAAATTTAAAGAAGTTCCCTCAAAAATTTATTCGGATTTAGATGGGCTGATCGGAGCGGAAGGCAGCCTCAAAGAAGTCATAGAACAGGCCAAAGCCGCTATAGTCTATCCGCCGAATGGATTGCCCGTCTTGATTTCAGGTCCGACAGGAGTGGGAAAGAGTTTCCTGGCGGAGGCAATGTATAAGTATGCCGTGAGGATCGGCATATTAAAGGCCGATGCACCTTTCAATATATTTAATTGCGCGGATTACGCATCAAACCCTCAGCTCTTATTATCTCAATTGTTTGGTCATGTTAAGGGAGCCTTTACAGGTGCGGATAAGGACAACCCGGGTATCATGGCGAGGAGCGAGGGAGGGATTTTGCTCTTGGATGAAGTGCATCGCCTTCCTCCCGAGGGTCAGGAAATGCTGTTCTTGTTGATGGACAAGGGCATATATAAGTCTTTGGGCGATACCGCCACCGTAAAAAAGGCTTCGATCAGACTGATCGCCGCTACTTCGGAGGCCCCTAAATCGTCATTGCTCAAAACTTTTATAAGACGGTTTCCCGTCACTATATATTTGCCAAGCTTAGCTGAAAGACCTCAGACAGAAAGACTCGCGCTGATAGAATATTTTTTTAAGGAAGAGGCTTCGCGCATTGGGGCGACAATATCCGTAAGCCCCTTGGTGTTGTCCGGCCTTTTAGCGTTTGATTCCACAGGGAATATAGGAGAGATCCGCAGCATAGTCCAAATAGGATGTGCCAAAGCCTTCCTCAATAATGCCGCATCGGAGAGCGGTCCCAATTCTTTAATGTCCGTATGTATCGCCGATATGCCTCCGCAGGTCCAGCTGGCATATTTTGGAGGCCATGAGGCCGGAAATCCGGAAGAGAACCTGGTCGGATTGGATGACAGATTATTTTCGCCCGTACATGAAACCGACGTGAGTATTGACCAGGACGAATGGGTCATACCCTACAGCGTAATTAAAAAGCGAATGGACAGATATTTAAAAAGTGGTCTGACTCAGTATGAAATTGAACAGCTGATAAATACGGAGATAAATTTTTATTTAAAGAGATTGCTGCAATTCTACAAGGGCGGAGCAGAAATTTCGGTGCCGAACAATATCCATGACTGCGTTGAACGGTTTGTCAATAGCGTAGCCGGAGCATTGGGGTGCCAATTCAGCGGCGACGTCGTGACCAACCTGTCGCTGTATTTTGCATCGGCGCAGACGCATAATACTCATTTGAATATCGAATTAAATCAATTGCTTGAGTTTTGTGTGAAGGAGTACTCGGCGGTAGAAAAATTTATATTGCCTCTGGAAGAGAGTATAGGATATAGGTTATCATTAAATGAACTCATCTTTATATCCATGTTTTTATCTTCTCATGAAAGGCAAAAGATCTCATGTAAACGAATTCATATTGCGGTCCTGTGCCATGGCAATAAGACCGCTTCAAGCATGGTGGAGGTCGCCGCCTCTTTGATCGGATATGACTGCATCATAGCCGTAGACATGCCGCTGGATCAGAGCGTGGAAAAGACGTTGGATATAACTTTGGAGAAACTTAAACAATTAGGTCCATGTTCCGGAATATTACTGCTTGTCGACATGGGTTCGCTCACCAATTTCAAGCCGCAGTTGGAGAGCGCTTTAAGTACTCAGGTAGCCGTCATTCCGCTGGTAACGACGGTGACGGTCATTGAAGCTACCAGGCTTGCGGCTCAGCAGGAAGAAACGTTGGGTGAGATAGTGCAGAAACTCAAAAGAATATATCAAAGTGATGAGACCGATCAAATACAGATCAGCGATAAGAGTATCATCATAACTACATGTCTGACGGGCAAAGGAACGGCGAGAAGACTGGTATCATATCTCTATGAGGCTTTGCCAAACGAGCTGCGGGAAAATGTCATCATAAGGCCGATGGACGAGGGGAACGGTTCTGAGATCCCGGAACTGATGCTGGAAGGATGGAAGGGCTCGGTCATAGCAGCCGTAGGAACGTTTGACCCTCATCTGCCCAAGGTATGTTTTATCGGCATAGAAGAGATATTGTTCGGCGACGGACTTAAAAGGCTGACTTTTCTTTTGGACCATGCCGATGCCGATACGGATGCCGAAGGATACAGCAATGGAGAGGTGAGCAGAGACGAGGCTGTAAGTTTGGCCTGCAGATTTATATGCGAGAGCGCCATGACGGGCAATAGGGAACGGGCAGCCGAAACGGCCGTACAAACTTTAAAGGCGTTGGAAATGAAGTTGAATAGAGAGTTTAACTCCAGCCAGGTAGCACGATTCATAATTCATTTTGCGTTTATGCTGGAAAGACTGAGCACAGACGGCCTGATATCAACGTGCAGTGAAATGGATTACCTGCAGGAGAATTATGCCGGTCTGCTTGAGAGTATTTCCCAGGTAACAAATACTATTGAAGACCAATGGAAAATTGAGATACCAAGGTCGGAGATAGGGTTTCTTGCGCTGATATTATTGCCGCTGTGATCATTATTATTTAGTGTCTTTGCAGTGTCTCCGCAGAGTCTTGTAATAAAAATATAGGGTAGTCATTATATATTTTGGACCAAAAGGTCCTTTTTTTATAGGGGATCCATGAACGGTGCCAATATCAACAGCCTGCTGAAGATAAACTCCGTTTATCATGCAGTTGATCGGTATGGATTTTGCATGCCAGTGTCTTGGCACGTATATTGCTTTAAATATATGTGACAATAAAATATAACATCGGAGGGGGGAACTTTATGATCGAGGTTCTGCTTGTAACACACGGACAACTCGGAAGGGAATTGAAAAAAACGGCTGATATGATAAGCGGTCATACGGACGGGGCAGAAACTATAAGCTTTTTACCCGGCCAGGGGGTCGAGGATCTGGAAAGGACTATCAAATCAACATTATCCGGGATAGATACAAAGGACGGCGTGCTCTGTCTTGTGGACATGCCCGGAGGCAGTCCGGCACGGGTGGCAGCTTCCATTGCGTTGGACAACGATATGGTGCAGGTGGTGTCCGGCGTCAATCTGGCAATGTTAGTCGAAGCACTGCTGATGAGAAACACTATGGATATTTACCAATTGGCAAAGCATGTGGAACAATCTGCCCATGGAAGCATCATGAATATCGGAGAAGTATTCCGCGAAGAGCTGAAGAAGGAATGCTGATAAAAATCAATGTTTGGAAATTGTAAATTTTAGAGATCATGGACTGAAGGATATATGTCTTTTGACAGATGTAAAACGCTTGCCGAATTTAGCGGCAAACCAAAAAATATTATATTAAGGAGGAAGAAAATGAATTTAAGTACCGCTCTTTTAATCAGTATTGTGACCGGACTGCTGTATATGCAGCGGCGTATGTTGGGCGAAATGCAATTAGAGAGGCCTATAGTCGTAGGCCCGCTGATTGGATTGATATTGGGAGATCTCAACACGGGGCTGATGGTCGGCGCATCTCTTGAACTAATATTTATAGGCGCAGCGCCAATAGGAGGAGCAGTTCCTCAAAATATTGTGGTGGCGAGTGTGCTGGGTACAGTAACGGCTATTTTGACCGGAAAGGGAGTTGCGGCGGCTTTGGTAGTTGCAGTTCCGGCTGCCGTAGTTGCAACTACATTCGAACTGTTTGCTAAAGTTATCTGTCCGGTTTTTGTTCACCGTGCTGATAAGTATGCGGAGGAAGGGGATTCAAAGGGAATTTCCATGATGCTGACGCTGGGCAATCTTGTCCATTTCCTCTCCTATGTCATACCGACTTTTATAGCCTTATATTTCGGCGCCGGCGCGATAGCGGGATTGACAACGGCTATTCCCAAGACCATCATGTCCGGTATCCAGGCAGTCGGCAATATGCTGCCCGCATTGGGATTCGGATTACTGCTCAACAGTCTGGGAGCAAAGAAGCTCATGCCATATTTCTTTATAGGGTTCGCAATAGTCGCATATGTACCGGCATTCGGTATTACCGGGGTTGCCGTAATTGCAGTAGCGTTGGCAATTTTATTGGCTACCAGAAAAACGTCGTCAAATTCGTAAAGGGGTGAAAATAGTGGAAAATAACTTAACTCATAATGATGCAGCACCAAAGCTGGATAAAAAGGATTTGCGCACGTTGTTTTTCCGTTCTTTAAATCTGCAGGGTGCGTTCAACTTTGAGCGTATGCAGGGTCTGGGATTTTGCTGGGCCATGCTTCCCATCATAAACAAGTTATATAAAAGTAAAGATGACCGTGCAGCCGCATATAAGCGTCACTTGACCTTTTTTAATACGAATGCATGGACGTCGGGCATTATCTTCGGGATAGTGGCTTCAATGGAAGAACGCTTGGCAAACAGGCAATCTTCCATTGATGAAGAGAGCATCCAAGCCGTAAAGGGAGGACTAATGGGTCCGCTGGCGGGAATTGGGGATTCTCTGTTCTTCACCGCACTACGGCCGATAATTGCAGGCATATCAGTCTCCATGGCGCTTGCCGGTAATTTTTTAGCACCGATCTTCTTTATAGTGACAATGAACATAATACACTTTTGGATCCAGTGGCAGGGAATATCTTCGGGGTACAAACTGTCCAATAAATTTTTAGAGAAAATGGAAGGTATGGAGATCCAAAAATGGATGGAGGCAGCTACTGTCGTCGGCTTGATGGTTTTAGGCGCTCTGGTGGCCAGTTGGCTCAAAATACAGACTCCGCTGGTTTACACTATGCAGAAGGCGACCATATCCGTACAAGAGATGCTGGATGGAATTTTACCCAAGGCGCTGCCGCTGCTTGCTACTTTGCTCGTCTATAAATCTGTAAAAAAAGGTATCAATGCCAATATAATCATGGTTGTTATGATCGTGATAGGAATGGTACTTGGTTCTTTGGGAATTATTATGTAAGCCATTTGTTGTTTAAGATAGTACCTGTAAACGAGGGATAAATTCTGCGGCGGATAAATATTGAGTTTGACTGCTCAACTATTTGAAACCGGCAGCATTATGGACATTATATTGATTACTTACGGTAGGGGGGAAAACGATGAAAATTGTATTGGCCCGTGTTGATGATCGTTTGATCCATGGACAGGTTGTAATTGGCTGGACTCGTACTGTGGGAGGTACTCATATTGTCGTGGCGGATGATGAGACCGCAAATAACAGTATGCAGCGGACTCTGTTAAAAATGGCTACGCCGGCGGGCGTCACTTCCACGATACTTTCCGTAGACGACGCTGCCAAGCAGTTATTGGAACAGAAATTTACCGGCGACAATGTGATATTATTGGTGAAAGGTCCTCAGGCACTGGTGAGATTAATTGAAGCGGGAATAAACCTGCCAAAAGTCAATGTGGGCAATATCCGTGCAAGCGAGGGGAAGGTCAACTTGACTAAGGGAGTATATGCCGGCCCCGAGGAAATACAATCGTGGAAAAAGCTTGACGAACTGGGAGTCGTGTTGGAGGCTCAGTGGCTTCCCGACCAGGCCAAAACGAATCTGAACGAGGTCATACGCCATATGGATTCAAAATAAGTTTTAACTATGTGTCTTTTACGGTGGCAGAAGCGAATAACGCGTAACCTGAATGAAGCAGGCGTTTTTGCTTCTGCCGTATCTTTTGCAGCCCGGTGTTTTGATAAAGAATTTCGAGACGCATCATTTGATTTATTAAACGTTAAGGAGGTCATGGAGAGGATGAAACAGGTTTATTCATTTAAGAAACTGTATGGAGAGAACCAAGTATTTGACAAGCAAAGTTTAATCGTGGAAGACGGTAAGTTTGGCGATATTGTAAAAAATGATCCTGCAGATAACAAGACTGTGATTGATTACAGCTCATATACGATAATCCCGGGGATCATTGACATCCATAATCACGGGATAATGGGGTACAGCGCCACTTGTTCCAGTATGGACGAGCTGCACGGCTACACCAAAGGCCTGGCCGGCACGGGAGTAACGGGCGTGTTGGCGACAACTCAGGAGTTGGACTCTATGTCCATGGTCGCGGACTTTATTCATAATGAAAAAAATAACGGTGCGGAAATATTGGGGATCCAAGCGGAAGGACCATATAGGGCAGAAAAATATATGGGCGCTTCAAAAGGGTTCGTTTGGGAAAGGCCCAGCCTGGAATATACTAAAAGGATGTGGGACGCAGCCAAGGGCGAGCTGAAATATATGTCGCTTTCAACGGAACTGGATAATCTGGACGAAAGCATAGAATTCTTAAAAGAAAAAAACGTCGTGTTGGCCTGCGGACACACCGACTGCAGATATGAAGAGATGAGGCAGGGTATTGCGAAGGGAATTAAAAGTGCAAGCCATTTCGGCAATTCAATGCGGCCGATCCATCAAAGGGATGCCGGGACATGGGGCGCGCTTTTACTTGACCCCAACGTTTATCTTGAATTAAACGCCGATCATGTACATGTTTGCAAGGAGACCATAGATATTTTCTTCAGAATAAAGAGCCTGGATAGATTCATACTGATATCCGATTCATCCGAGCTGGCCGGGCTTCCCAAGGGCAGATATTTTGCCCGCGGCAGGGAAAGAAATATAGGCGCGGACGGATCTGTCTATCTGGATGACGGCACCATCAGCGGCGGCGGTAAAAGCGTGCTGTGTGGGATCAAGAATTTAGTCGATATACATGGATTGCCTTTGGAGACTGTTTTGAATCTGTCATCGAAGAATCCTGCGGAGCTGTTTAATATTTATGATCACAAGGGGAGCATAAAGAACGGAAAGGATGCTGATTTTGTGATCATCGACGGCGATTTTAACGTAATTGCAACCTATGTCGGAGGGGTAAAGGTATATGATTCAAGCAATGCCCAACCTCTTTACAACAAAGATATGAAAAACCTATTGAGTGTCTCATGAAGATTTTCGGATAAATGGACACAGATATAATGAAATTAAAAAAAGTGGATCCAAAGTTATTAATGGGGCTGATTTTGACGATATTGGGCGGCTATCTGGACATATACACGTTTATATGCAGAGGAAATGTTTTTGCCAATGTTCAAACCGGAAATGTGGTGCTCCTAAGCATGAATATGATCGAAGGCGACTATTCAAAAGCATTATCATACCTATGGCCCATTATTGCATTCATCCTGGGAGCATTTGCCACGGTGCTGTTAAAGGAGTTATTAAATACCGATATCCTTCGCTATAAAAGAGATATTATACTTTTGGAAGCCGTCATCTTGGCATTGGCAGGGCTGCTGCCGGCGGAACAAAATAATTTTGCCAACATGCTGATATCATTTGCCTGTTCTGCGCAGGTGGAGATATTCGGGGACTATGGGGGAAACAAGTTTTTTACCATTATGTCCACCGGGAATTTATATAACGCTGCAAAGTGGTCGTGTTCCTATATATTGAAGCCGCATAATAAAGAATTAAAAGCAGCGTCGTTAAGATATATTTTATTTGTCGTATGTTTTGCGGCCGGCGGGTCATTGGGAACAGTTTTCTCTATGAGATGGGGCAGGTATGCCGTTCTCTTTACACCCATAATATTAACGGCTGTTTTATTGATCTCCGGCGCTTCTTTTGGGACCGGCCGGGCAAGAGCTGAATGAAGAGCGGCGTTGGAGAAGAAAATACATGAAAATTAAAATGACATATGCATTTTCGCATATGTCATTTTAATTATTTATCCGGGGTCATAGATCATCCTCGCCGTCGTCATTTTCAGCCTCGTCTTCAACTAAAGCATCGACGCGCGATGCGATATATTCCGGTACTTCATCTTTAGTTATACCAAGTGCGGCTGCTAATTCGCCGAATAAAAGCTCTTCAGCCCGCTTCATGAATTTTTCATCTATGGCGCCAAACTTACGATTTTGGTCCTCAACTTCCTGCTTTTTAGCATGTAAGGACATGGTGAGCTTTATTAAATCCATACATTTATGTGTCTTCAGCAATGATTCATAATATCCAGACAGCTGGCTCGTTGCCTTGGTGTTATAGGGCTCTGCCTGAATAGAGGGTATCATGTCTATCAGACGCTCGGCTTCTTCTTTGGAGATAATGGGCCGCAGGAATACTTTACCTCCATTCACCGGAGTATAAATTATACATTGCTGGTATAGGGGCTGCAAGGTATAGTAAAGCTGACTCTCCTTTTCCCTTGATAACCTGTGCATCGATATATTTTTTACCTTGCATATTCCGGCATTTTCATGAATAAGCAAACTACCGATCTCATACATACCATTTACCTCCAGAACTCATTGTCGGATGCGGTCGCAGAGGGACATTGCCGCGATTATTGTGTGACCAAACAGGCATCCGTAATTGTTTTTGCAAATCACAAATATTAATAAACAGCGTGTCTGCTAAGCAATCGAACTTACGTTTGCTAAAACAGCACGCCGCATCCGTTACTTATATTGTAACATATATTTAGACACCTGTGTAAGTATAAATTTTTTTAAATAGTCTTTACCTGCAAAAATGCCGTTGTTTATTGGAAATATAAGCGGAATGATATACTAATAATATTAACAATGGTCGCTGGCGACAGTTTTTATTCCAATGAGCACATGGAGAAAGGCACTTGATATAATATCGGATTTATATTATATTTTAAAAAAGGCAAAGGATAAGAGTATTTACATCATCAACAAACATATTGGAAGAGAGGCTAAACCATGCCGGTCGATCTTTTATGCGTCACAAAAGCCGCCAAGGCAAAGGAAATTTTGACAAGGCAACTCAAGGAAATATTTGAAAACAACATAGTGATAGAAGGCAGATGTCTGGATGAACTAAAGGATGATGACACTATACCGGCATCGCTGACGCTCTTTTCCAACAGGGCCGTCTTTGATGAATTCAGAGCCACGAAGGATTTTTCCATAGGCAACGCTTTGGTGGCCGAGAGGTACATGTACCTGGATAACCTAAACGAGATCCTTTCGCTCAAGCCGGGCCAAAGAGTGCTGGTCGTAAGCAACTATAGGGCTTCGGCCGAGGATACGATACGGGAGATATTGGGCGCCGGAATAGACCGGCTGCAGCTCATACCCTATTATCCCGGGTGTTCCGCAGATTTGAGCGGGATAGATACGGCGATATCGCCTGCCGCCGGGGACATCGTTCCCGAGGGCATTGAACGGGTGATTGATATAGGCGTGAGGCGCATAGCCATATCCACTATATTTTATATCGTGAAATTCTTTGACCTGGCCTTGGAGATCGTGGATAAATATATATCGGAATATTCGAGGGAATTCATGCTTCAAGCGGGAGAACTGAACCGGACTATCACTGCGGAAGACAAACTGAACCATGAGATAGACGCGATTTTAAATTCCGTACACGACGCCATAGTCGCCGTAGATACAGAATGCCGCATCACCGTGTTCAATCCCAAGGCGGAGCAGCTGTTCGGCTGCAAGAGGCAGGACGTCGTCGGCAAAAATGTTTCCTCGGTCATCCGCAATAATGATTTTAAGAGGATGATAGATCAAAAGAAGAGCGTGACCGACGTACTGGAGAAAATCGACGACAGGTACTTTATTTCCAATAAGACGCCTCTCTTTATAGATGGCGCGGCGACGGGCGTCGTCGCCATGTATCAGGACGTGACCGAGGTACAGAAGCTGGAGCAGGAGGTCAGAGGCAGACTCTATGAGAAGGGGTATGTCGCAAAGTTTACCTTTGACGACATAATCAGCGAAAGCAATACCATGGAGGGCGTCGTCAAAAAGGCGATAAAGTTTACCGCAAGCGAGGAACCGGTGCTGCTGGGCGGCGAGACGGGAGTTGGCAAAGAGATGTTCGCTCAGGCCATACACAACCGCTCGGATCGTAAAAAGCATCCCTTTGTCGCGGTCAACTTCGGGGCGCTGCCGGAGACCCTGGCAGAAAGCGAACTATTCGGGTATGAGGAGGGGGCCTTTACCGGCGCGAAGAGGGGAGGCAAGCCCGGCCTGTTTGAACAGGCGCACAACGGAACGATTTTCCTGGATGAGATAGGAGATGCGACGCTTTCCATACAGATAAAGATATTGAGGACATTGGAGGAAAAATGTGTTATCCGCCTCGGCGGTACGAGTATTATACCGGTGAACGTCAGGATAATCGCAGCGACGAATAAAAACCTAAAGGAGCTCATAAACCAAGGGAAGTTCAGGGAAGACCTGTATTACCGCCTCAACGTGCTGAGTTTGCGCATACCGCCGCTCAGAAAGAGGAAGGAGGACATTGTGCCTCTGTCGGAATACTTTTTATCCAGATACGGCAATGATATTGTGCTCTCCGACGACGTCAAGACCCTGTTCCGCAATTATCCATGGAAGGGGAACGTGCGCGAGCTGGAGAACGTACTGAGGTATCTGTCCGCAATGTACAGCGACAAGCAGATCGAGACCGAGGACCTTCCGCAGGATCTAAAGAGCGGAAGAAAAGAGGAGGAGGCTGAAAGCCGTCCGGCATATCCTTTTATGATGGATGCGGCGCATTCCGCCGAATATAAACATATCCTTCAGGTGATCAGGGACTATTGCGATTCGGGAAGGGCATGCGGGCGCGGCACGATAGGAAGGGAGGTCAGAGAACGATACGGCTCTGAGCTTACCGACGAGAAGGTCAGGTGGCGGCTTAAAAGCCTGGCCAAGACGGGCTATATAGAGATAGGAAGGACAAAGCAGGGCTGCAGGATAACGGAGAGGGGCAGAGAGGCGATCGGGGATTAGGACACGGAATACCCTAAAACAGGTTATTTGGTTATGATTTATCCAAATAACCTGTTTTTTTGACCCAATTAATGCCCCAATTTATATAGGTTTGCTACATTATGCCTGTTTATAGGGAATGGCACGATTCTTGCTATTAGTTTTAACAATAATTTTCAGGGGGGGGTGGGATAACTAGATGGACTTTGACGCTTTGAGATATAATTATCCGTCGAGGAGAAACGTAATATATGGGGAAAAGGGCATGGTCGCCACATCTCAGCCGCTGGCAGCGCAGGCCGGGCTGGATATATTGAAGAAGGGCGGCAACGCGGCTGATGCTGCCGTGGCCGTGGCCGCCGCGCTTACCGTCTTGGAACCGACGTCCAACGGCATTGGGAGCGATAACTTTGCCATCGTCTGTATGAAGGACAAACTCTACGGACTGAATTCCAGCGGCTACGCTCCGGCCGCAATATCGATAAAAAAGCTAAAGGAAAGAGGATACGACGTAATTCCCAAGCATGGTTTCATACCGGTGACCGTGCCGGGGGCTCCCGCAGGATGGGCACAGCTTTCGGAGAGGTTCGGGGATCTGTCCTTAGAGGATGCAATGAGCCCCGCCATAGAGTATGCGCAAAACGGCTATCCCGTGGCGCCGACTACCTCGTTTTACTGGCAGCGCGCTCTGGACACATTTTCTCAATCATTAAAGGGTGAGGAATTTGCATATTGGTTCGAGACGTTCGCAGCCGACGGCAGGGCGCCTGCACCGGGCGAGGTCGTCACATTGAGGGATCATGCCGCTGCTCTGGAGGAGATCGCGCGCACGAATGCGGAGAGCTTTTACAGGGGCAGTCTTGCTGAAAAAATAGGGGAGTTTTCCAAGAAGTACGGAGGATATCTGGATACCGGCGACCTGGCCGAATATAACAGCGAGTGGGTGCAGCCCATAGGCATAAATTACCGGGGATATGACATCTGGGAGCTGCCGCCCAACGGCCAGGGGATAGTCGCCCTGATGGCGCTCAACATACTTAAGGGCTTCGAATTTGCGGAGAGGGAAAACATAAGGACGTATCATCTTATAATAGAGGCCTTGAAGCTGGCCTTCGCCGATGCCCAGAAGTATGTGACCGACCCGCGCTGCATGAAGGTAAGCGCGAGCGGCCTCCTCTCGAGTGCCTATGCCGATGAGCGGAGGAAGCTTATAGGAAATACCGCCATGCTGCCGGCGGCGGGAGACCCGCAGGGCGGCGGCACGGTCTATCTGTGCACGGCGGATTCAGAGGGAAACATGGTGTCCATGATACAGAGCAACTATATGGGATTCGGCTCCGGCCTGGTCGTGCCGGGAACGGGGATCGCCCTGCAGAACAGGGGGCATAACTTCTCCATGGACGAGGATCATGACAACTGCCTGGCCCCGCGCAAGAGACCGTATCATACGATCATACCCGGCTTTATGACAAAAGACGGCAGGGCTGTGGGACCTTTCGGGGTGATGGGCGGATTTATGCAGCCGCAGGGGCATGTGCAGGTCATAATGAATACCCTGGATTTTCATATGAATCCTCAGGACGCCCTTGATGCGCCCAGGGTGCAGTGGGTAGGAGGAAAAAAGGTGGAGATCGAGCCGCATGCCGCGCTGCCCATAGTGCGGGGCCTGAGCGCGATGGGCCATGAGGTAAGCCTGATGCATGACGCCGGCGGATTCGGACGGGGCCAGATCATCTGGAGAGATGAGGACGGTACGCTTTGCGGGGGCACCGAGCCGCGCACGGACGGCTATATAGCGGTTTGGTGAGGAAATATCGTACCGATGGAGAACTTTAGAACGGCATAGGATAAAATTTGCCATATTCGTCGGGTAACCTAGTAAATTGCATAAAAATGAAAAATATGTCAGAGCGGACAAATAAAAACCGCGGCTATGTAAATTCAGTCAAAAATGTAGAAGTGAAAGCTTTTTCCCAAGCAATATTTCAAATTTTTCAAGAAGGATATTTTAGTTTTTTATTGAATTAATATAAACTAATTATCAATAATTATGTGGTATTTTTTGAATACCTAAAATTGGAGGGGGAGGATTTGTCCGGTTACATTATGAAAAGACTGCTGCAGCTGATACCGGTTTTGATAGGGGTTTCCATCGTGGTCTTTCTGATGGTCTATCTGATTCCTGGAAACGCAGCGGAAGTAATAGCGGGGCCTACGGCTACCGCCGAGGAGGTGGCCAACATCAGCACGAAGCTGGGGCTGGATCAGCCGGCCTACGTGCAGTACTTCAGGTATATGGCGGGAGTATTGAGGGGCGACCTCGGATATTCGTTTCAAACGGGCCAGGCCGTGTCCGCGGCCATAGCCGCCAGATATGCCAATACATTCAGTCTGGCACTGTTCAGCGCTCTTATAGCCGTTATACTGGGTGTGACGGTGGGCATAATCTCCGCGGTAAAGCAAAATTCCTGGTTTGATCATGCGGTGATGTCAATTTCTATTTTGGGAATATCGGCTCCTACATTTTGGATCGGACTCTTGCTTATAATAATTTTCTGCGTTGACTTTAAGCTGCTTCCCATATCGGGACTGAGCGACCGGCTGTGGAGCCTAGACGGGATCAAGCATTTGATACTGCCCGCGGCAACTCTGGGCTTCAACTCCGCGGCCATGATCGCCAGGATGACCAGGTCCTCGGTACTGGAGATAATCCATCAGGACTACATCGTGACGGCTAAGGCCAAGGGATTGAGCCAGTTCGTGGTCATCATGAAGCACGCTCTTAAGAACGCACTGATCCCGATACTCACGGTCGTGGGCATCGACTTCGGCAATCTGCTGGGCGGCGCCGTGGTGGTGGAGTCCGTATTTGCCATAAACGGCATAGGCAGGCTGATGGTACAGGGCATAGGCGCAAGGGACTTTCCCATGGTGCAGGGGACGGTGCTTGTGGTCGCCGTCACATTTGTCCTTATAAATCTGATGGTGGATATAATATATGCCTATATTGATCCAAGGATCTCGTATAATTGAGGCGATGAGAATGACTGAGACTGAAAAGATAATGGTACAAAAGGAAGAAGTTCATAGCAGAAAAAACCCGCTGGCCGACCTTTGGAAACATCTCAGGAGGAACAAGCTGGCGGTGGTGGGCCTGGCCGTAGTTACGGCCGTCATCTTCATAGCCCTGTTTGCACCGGTGCTGGCTCCCTGCGATCCGTATAAGCAGGACGTCACAAAGAGGCTGCTGGGGCCGGGCAGCCCGGGACACATCCTTGGCACGGACGAGTACGGCCGGGATATGCTCAGCCGGTTGATATATGGAGCGCGGCTGTCGCTCTTGGTGGGGTTTTGCTCGGTGGGGCTGGGCCTGGCCTTCGGAGTCGTACTGGGACTTCTGGCAGGCTATTACCCCAGGCTTGACAGCATAATAATGAGGATCGTCGATATAATGCTGGCATTTCCCGGAGTGCTTCTGTCGCTGGCAATCGTCTCGGCGCTGGGGCCCGGGATCGGCAACGTCATAATAGCTGTCGGCATCTGGTCCGTACCGACGATCGCCAGGGTAGTAAGGGGGACGGTCCTGTCCATAAAGGAAATGGACTATGTTACTGCCGCCAAGGCGATCGGCGAGACGGACTCAACGATACTATTCAGGGAGATACTTCCCAACTGTGTCTCATCCATAATGGTGTACGCCACGATGCGTCTTGCCACGTCGATACTCTCCGCGGCCACGCTCAGCTTCCTCGGATTGGGCGCACAGCCGCCGTCGGCGGAATGGGGCGCGATGGCGTCGACCGGGCGCAACTACATCTTCCAGGCGCCGCATCTCACGCTGCTGCCTGGGTTTGCCATAATAATCATAGTTTTTGGCTTTAACTCTTTGGGAGACGGACTGAGGGATGCCTTGGATCCCAACCTCAAAAACGCAATGTGATCTGTATAGAAAAATAAGGGGGAAGATTAATTGAAAAGGAATTTACTGTACGTACTTATACTCGTATTGCTTTTGAGCTTTACCATGACGGCGTGCTCCTCGGGCGGCCAGGAGACCGGTCAGAATGCCGGGAAGGGCGATGTGAAAAAGACGGCCCAGGACGTGACTTATGTGTCTACGACGGATGCCGTCGGCCTGTCGCCGATACTGACCAATGATACGGCTTCCAGCTATGCGATAAGCTGTATATATGAAACGCTGTTTGAGAAAGATCCCAAGACCGGCGAGATAAAACCTCTGCTGGCGGAATCCTATGAAAGCCCCGATGCGAACACTTGGGTGATAAAGCTTAAACATGATATAAAGTTTAGCGATGGAACGCCGTTCACATCGGAGGCAGTAAAATATACCTATGAAAAGATAATGGATCCCAAGACCGCTTCACCGCGGGCAAGCCTGTTAAAGTCCGTGAGTTCGATAGAGACGCCCGACGACTATACGGTGATCATCCATACAAAGGAGCCCTATGGGATAATGCTCACGGCCATGGCTCACGTCAATCTGTCCATAGTAAACCCCAAAGCGGATAAGGGCGGCGATATAAACAGAAATCCGGCGGGGGCGGGAACGGGCCCGTTCAAATTCGTCGAATGGGTATCGGGGGACCACATTACGCTGGAGAAGAACCCTGATTACTGGCAGGGTGCGGCAAAGCTGGATAAGGTAACGCTGAAGGTCGTGCCTGAGATGTCCACGGCCGTATCCATGGTGGAGACCGGCGAGGCTGATTTTCTCGTCAGCATACCGCCCGAGCAGCTTGACCGCTTGAAAAACAACCCCGACGTGGAGGTTACCGAGATCCAGGGTGACCCCACGAGATACCTTGGCTTTAACTTTGAGAAGAAACCCTTTGATGATCTGAAAGTCAGACAGGCGATCGAATACGCTATAGACAGGGATGCCTATATAGAGACGCTGAACGGGCTTGGCTATAAGTCGAACGGCATCATAGGCCCTAAGCTGTTCGGATACAATGAGGAGATCGAAAAGCACGGCTATGACTATGACAAGGAAAAGGCGAAACAGTTGCTTGCGGAGGCAGGTTACCCTAATGGATTCAAAACCACGCTGACCGTGGGCAATGTGGATATGTACATGAAGATGGCGCCGTTTATTCAGGCGCAGCTTAAAGAAGTAGGCATAGATGTAAAATTGAACGTTATGGACTGGGCCTCATTTATTGCCTATGGCAAAGAGGGAAAGCAGGAGATGTATCTCAACGGATGGGCCAACGTCACGGGAGACGGCGAGGAATTGCTGTATCCTCAGTTCTACTCGTCCAATATAGACGCATCCAACTATTCCAGATATAACAAGCCGGATATGGATGCTTTGATAATGAAGACCAGAACAACGGTGGATCAGACGCAGAGAAACGACTTTATAAGGCAGGCCAATATAGCATTCACCGACGACGTGGTCTGGGTGCCGATGTTCAACGACGTGGTGACCCTGGCTCACAGAAAGGACTTAAAGGGAATAGTATTTGAGCCCAATGGAGAGTTCAGGCTAAATGAGGCATATAAAGAATAGGTGATGACATTGGATACACTCTTAAAGGTCGACGGGCTTAAGACCTACTATTATACCATTGACGGGGTGGTGCCCGCCGTCGATGATGTAAGCTTTGAGATAAATGAAGGAGAGACACTGGGCATCGTGGGAGAATCGGGCAGCGGCAAGAGCGTCACCGCCCTCTCCGTAATGAGGCTGGTGCCGCATCCTCCGGGCAGGATCATAGGCGGGTCTATCAATTTTGCGGGGGAGGATCTGCTCAATAAAAGCGAATACGAAATGAGAAAGATACGCGGCAACAAGATATCCATGATATTTCAGGATCCCATGACGTCCTTAAATCCGCTCTTTACCATAGGCAATCAGATCGTTGAGGCCATCGTGACTCATCAGGATGTGAGTAAAAAGGAGGCTATGGACAGGGCGATAGAAATGCTTAAATTGGTGGGGATACCTTCTCCGGAAAAGAGGGTGAATGAATATCCGCAGCGGCTTTCCGGCGGCATGAGGCAGAGGGCCATGATCGCGATGGCGCTCTCATGCAGGCCGGATCTCCTCATAGCCGACGAGCCGACCACGGCGCTGGACGTCACTATACAGGCGCAGATACTGGAACTCATATCGGACATCAAACAGGAGATGAACATGTCCGTAATGATAATAACCCATGATCTCGGAGTAGTGGCCGAGGTTGCGGACAGGGTGACGGTGATGTATGCCGGAAGGGTAATGGAGTCGGGCAGCGTTAAGGAAGTCTTTGCCCGGCCGCTGCACCCCTATACACAGGGACTTCTGGACTCCATCCCGAGGATAGACTCAAACGGTGACCGGCTGACTTCCATAGACGGCATGCTGCCCACGGTCACCGAGGACTTTAAGGGCTGTAGATTTAAGGACAGGTGTACTCAGGCGAACAGGCTGTGTTTCGAACAGGAGCCAAAAATGACGGAGGTCGAAGGCAGAAGAGTCTGCTGCCATAAATACGTTTGAGAGGTGGTAAAATGGAATTACTCGAAGTAAAGGGATTAAAAAAATACTTTCCAATTAAGGGCGGCTTCCTCTCAAAGACTGTGGACTATGTGAAGGCGGTGGACGGGGTCTCGTTTACGGTCAAACAGGGCGAGACCCTGGGCCTGGTCGGCGAATCCGGCTGCGGAAAGTCGACTGCGGGCAGGACCGTCCTGAGACTGTATGAACCCACGGAGGGCTCCATCTTCTTTGACGGGACCGACATAGCGGCTCTTGATAAGAAGGAGATGAGAGCCAGAAGGAAGGACATGCAGATAATATTTCAGGATCCCTACGCATCGTTGAATCCGAAACTCACTGCGGGCGAAATAATCGGCAGGGCAATCGACGTTCATGGGATCGCCGGGAGGAAGGAAAGAGAGAGACGGATACTCAGGCTGATGGACGTCGTCGGTCTCAAGGCAGAGCACTGCGACAGGTATCCCAATGAATTCTCAGGCGGACAGCGGCAGAGGATAGGCATAGCGAGGGCGCTGGCTGTAAATCCCAAGCTGATAGTGTGCGACGAGCCCATATCGGCGCTGGACGTGTCCATACAGGCTCAGATCATAAACCTCTTAATGGATATACAGCAGCAGTTCGGCCTCACCTATATATTCATCGCCCATAACCTGGCGGTAGTGAAACATATAAGCGATAACGTGGCTGTGATGTATCTGGGGAAGATCGTGGAGACGGCTGAAAAAAGCGAACTGTTCTCTCACACGCTGCATCCATATACGACGGCCCTGCTCTCCGCCATCCCCATTCCAGATCCAACTAAGAAGAATACGAGGATTAAGCTGGAGGGAGATGTGCCCAGCCCGATAGATCTGCCTCCCGGTTGCAGGTTTGCTTCCAGGTGTCTCGAAAGGACGGAGATATGCGGGGAGATCGAGCCCGAACTTGTGGACGTAGGCGGAGGGCATTGCGTCGCCTGCCACCATAGAAAATAGTAATATATTAGAGGCAGTGGATAACACACTGCCTTTAATATATATGATTCATTTGATCTGACAGGCCAGCGTATAAATGGTCTCGGCCATTTCCTCCGCAGACCTGTTCATTCCTTTCTTTAACCAATTTTGTATCAGGCCGATGCTCCCGTTCACAACGAAAATCAGGTAGTCCTCATTGACGCCGGGATTGGAATCTGCGGCTGTGGATATCCCTATCTCCCGATAGATCAGGGTGAGCAGCTGCTTTTGGAAGTCTATATCGCCCTGTTCACTCATGAGTATCTGGAGATGCTTGCTGTTTTCTGTGAAGTATTGGAAGATCATATAGAGAACCTTCAGCATTTCATCCTTATCCCTCTTGCCGATAAGGTCTGTGACCGCCTCTCTCACCCAGGAAAGTGTTTCGTCCTCGATGGTGCGCAGCAGATCGTATTGGTCTCTGTAGTATGCGTAAAAAGTCGTGCGGTTGATATCGGCTTTTTCGCACAGCTCTTTGATCGTTATCTTAGCTACCGGTTTGTCTCTCATCAGCTCAAACAGGCTGTCCTGCAATACCATCCGGGTATAACGCGTTTTCCGGCTTTCTTTCATTTCCTTCATGGAACGGTCCCCCTTTATATACAAATCATTACGGTCCTGTTACGAAACCGACATTTATATGATATTTTGTTGCAAACATTACAATTTATAAACATCTGGTGATTGCAAAATGGTCACAGTGTCATTATAATTAATCCTTGATGAAATATCAAGAATGATATGATAGCATAGGCATTCATAGAAAGAATATGTCGATACCTTTTAACCGCAGATCTTATCTATTAAAAAATCAGCAAGTAATAAGGGAGATCATCCATGGATTTTATCACATTTGAAAACGTAGAGAGGGAATATCACGTCGGAAACAACGTCATAAAGGCGGTGGACGGCGTCAGTTTTGAATTGGAACAGGGAAGCTTCAACGTCATTCTCGGGCAGAGCGGCGCGGGCAAAACCACCCTGCTCAATTTGATAGGGGGTATGGATTCACCCACGGGGGGAAGGATCTCCGTGAATGGGCAAAAGATATCAGACATGTCGGAGTACGAGCTTACCGAATACCGCCGCACGCAGATAGGTTTTGTCTTTCAGTTCTACAATCTGGTGCCCAACCTTACCGCTTTGGAAAACGTGCAGCTTGCGGAGGAGATCTGTGCCGATCCGCTCGATGCCCGCGAAATACTGCGGCGCGTGGGGCTGGAGGATAGGATGGACAATTTCCCCAGCCAGTTGTCCGGCGGCGAGCAGCAGCGTGTCTCCATTGCCCGCGCTCTGGCGAAGAATCCGCAGATCGTGCTGTGCGACGAGCCGACGGGGGCTCTGGATTCCGAGACCGGCCGCAGGGTGCTGCGTTTGATCCGCGATGCCGCAAGCGAGTTGGGCAAGACGGTGATCATCGTCACGCACAACGCGCCGATTGCCGAGATGGCGCAGACGGTGCTGCATATGAGGGACGGAAAGATCGCCGGGACTGAGTCCCATGATCATCCCAAGGACGTGGAGGAGATCGTATGGTAAGGGGGGCCTTGTTCAAGAAGTCCCTGCGCGATATGCAGAAGGCGAAGGTGCAGTTCATCTCGATTTTTGTTATGGCAGCTTTGGCGGTCTCCATTATAACGGGGTTGGACAGCGTCTGGTATACGGTTCGAAGAACCACGGATGCCATGTACGCAGCGTCCAACCTTTCGGATCTCTGGGTGACTGTGAGCAATCCGTCGGAGCAGGATCTCTGGGGCATACGGCGGCTCACCGGGGTCACGCGGGTGGAAAAGCGATTCTCCGCCGAGGCCGATACCGCTCTTCCCGGGAAACCCACGCTGCACGTCTATGCTTTGGATGACCGCAGCACCTTGGATCAGCCTGAGATGAGGGAAGGGCGGTTTGGTAGATACGGGGGCGGGGCGGTTTTAGACAGCTCGTTCGCTGAGGCGCACGGGCTCAAGGTCGGTGATTCCATTTCCTTCAAGCTGAACGGAGTATGGATGCGTATGCCCATAGACGGCCTGGCCCTAGACAGCGAGCAGGTCTATGCCGTGAAGAATGCGGCGACGATCACCCCCAATTCGAAGGAGTACGGCTTTGCCGTGATCCATGCCGGCGCGCTGGAAAGCGTCTATGGCAGGAGCGTCTACAATCAGATCAGCGTAAAGGCCGCGCCGGATACCGACCTCGACCAGGTGGTGCGGGAGGCCGATGCCGTGATCGGCAAGAGGCTGATCGGCATTACTCTGCAGAAGGACAGCGCCAGCGTCAGCAGCGTCAACGGGCGCATCCAGCAGTTCAAATCGCTCTCCGTCGTGTTTCCACTTCTGTTTTTCATCGTATCGGCGCTTATCACGCAGAGCACAATGGTGCGCATAGTGGAAAGCCAGCGGGGGCAGATAGGCATCCTCAAGGCGTTGGGATACAGCAAGAGGAGCATCATCTGGCATTATACCTCTTACGGAGTCATTACCGGTGTGCTCGGCTCGGTGGCGGGACTCATCATAGGACCAAACCTGTTCGGCCGGGTATTGGTCCCGCAGCTGAGGCTGTCGCTCAGCAGCTACAGCATCCATGTCAATTATCCGAATTTTTTGCTTGCATTCCTCTTGATATTGCTGTGCACGGGCGGCGTTTCATTTTACGCCTGTCGCAAGCTCCTGGCGGACACGCCCGCAGTGCTTCTCCGCGACAAGCCGATGAAAGAGGGTACGCATGTCTTCGCAGAATCCACGACGCTCTGGCAGAGGATGACGTTCAGCAATAAGCTGATGGTGCGGAACACCATGAAAAACAAGGGCCGTTTCATCATGGGCGTCATAGGCGTCATGGGCTGCGTCGGCGTTATCATTGCAGCCCTGACTTTAAGGAGCACCATAGCGGGGCTAAACGAGCAGATGTACGGCAGTACTTTCACCTACGATCAGAAGGTGCTCGTCGACCCTCAAAAGACAGATTCACACTATCTTGGGAATTTGGGACTCGATGCCGTAACGCAGCAGGTACAGGAATCCGCCGTCGAGGTGATCTGCCCCAGTGGCGGGCAGAAGATGGAGCCCATCACCATTACGACCAAAGACAGTCCGCTTATACACATGCAGAGCGTCGACGGGACCCCGGTCTCCCTGCCGGATACCGGTATCGCCATGAGTCGCAAGCTGTGCGATACGCTGGGCGTAAAACAGGGTAACAGTATATGGATAAAGCGCACTAATAAGGGCTATATCTCGGTGCCCATAGAAGAGGTCTCCTACATGGCGTCGGGACAGGGGATATATGTGACCGATGGTTATTGGAGATCCCTGGGCGAGACATTTTCACCGACGGCTCTGCTCATCCGGTGGAACGGCCCGCCGGACGAGAGATTTCTGAAGAGCGATATGATCATGGATTCGGCGACGCGGGAGAGCCAGAATTCCGGCTTGTCTGAAAGCATGCAGGTGGTAAACTTCGCGGTGGCGGCAATGATAATCATGGGTGCGTCGCTGGCCTTTGTGGTGCTGTACAATATCAGCATACTCAACTTCACCGAGCGCATAAGGGATCTTGCGACCCTGAGGGTGCTGGGTTTTCATCACCGGGAGATACGTAACCTGGTGCTGCTGGAAAACTATTTTTCCGCGTTTCTCGGAACATTAGCCGGCATTCCCATAGGAAAGTTCATCTCATGGCTGATCGCAAGCAGTCTGGATGAACGCCTGGATCTTACGGGCAGCATTACGCTGCCGGCTGTGCTGACCGCGGCCGTGATGACCTTGGGCTTTGCGTGGGCGATCAATACCATGGTGGCCCGGAAGATGAAACGGATCGACATGCTCGAAGCGCTGAAAAGCGTGGAATAATAACGGACGGAGGATACCATTATGAAGGATTGGATTTTATCACACAAAAAACAGTTGTCGGTTGCGGCATGTGCGGTCGTCATATTCGCCGTGGTGCTCGGTATCTTTGCTCACATTAAAAACAAGGCTGCGCAGATAGACGCCTCGCAGGCCCCGGCAAGCCAGGCCGACGAGATCGACGCATGGGGCGAGGTAAAATATACCCATATGGAGGATATCAGCATCGACTTTCCGGCGGTGGTGACGGATATACCGATAAAAGAGGGCGACCGGGTCACTCTCGGCCAGCCGCTGGTGACGCTGGATCTCACCGAATACAACGGAGACGTCGAGAAGTTGGAGCAGCAGCTTGCAGCGAATCAGGCGGCGCTGCCCGCCGCGGAGCAGGGCATTTCCGCGATGCAGTCGGACGTCGCCCAGACGGGCAGCCAAATCGCACGCAAGACCAAGGAGTATAACAACGGTACCAACGCGGATCTGAAGCTGTTGCAAAACTCTCTCGGCCTGGCCGGGCAGGAGCTTGCGACCGCAAAGAGCGACCTTAAGAAATATCAGGCACTCTATGACGCCGATGCGATATCCTTGGCTGAGCTGAACCAATATAAGGACGCGGTGGATCAGCGCCAAAAGGCTGTGGACGACATTCAGGTAAATATCCAAAAGACTAAGATGGGCTTGAAGGAAGAACTGGATCAACTGAACGTCTCGCTCAAATCAAAGCAGGATCAGCTCTCACAGGCAAAGCTGGGCAACACGGCCAACGTCGCAAAGCAGCAGGGCGGCGTCTCCGCCGCACAGGTGGATCTGGACGCCATGAAGGCCAAAACAGCGAAGGATTATATAAAGGGCAGTCAGATCGTATCAAATATAGAGAACGGCATCGTGCAGAATATAGCGGTCAACAGCGCGGATCATCTTGGCGTGCAGGGTATGCCGACCAACGTCCTTCAGATCATTGATGCGGACACCCTCACCGTCAGTGCGGAGGTCGACGAAGAATTTATCGGCAGCGTAAAACTCGGCGAAACGGTGAAGATCATTCCCGCTTCCGCACCGGACGCCAAGCTCACGGGTACCGTCATTCAAATACCCGACGCAGCCGTGGAGAAAGACGGAAGGCGCATAGTCCGCGTGCTGGTCAAACCCAGCGACCCCGGCCGTCTGCTCAAACCGGGATATACGGCGGACGTCTATTTTAAAAAATAGAAACGTTGATCGATAAAAGGACTGCGTATCTGCAGCCCTTGATTTTTTATATCGATCTGCGGATGTAAAGATTGGAAGCAGGAATTTGTAGAAATTTGTAGAATTAATATAATTAAGTAATTGACAGCTGCAGTTTGTAACATATATTTGAACACGTTACGTATAAACCTTTAGCGTTTAACCTATTATTTCAATATTGTTGTTAAAGCATTTCTTTTAGGTCAAGTGGAGTCGTAAAATAAAATTTTAATATGCAAATATTTACGATCTACTATCATAGTTTTCCCGAAGGGAGATCGTTATATGGTTATAGACAATGTATTTGATAAGTTGAAGGAGTTCAGCCAAATATATGATATAAGAAATAAAGACGATCTAAATTATTTTACAGCTTCAGAGATAGCGGCAGCGTTGGGCATAAAGAGAACTGCGGCAAGCCATTTTTTGAATAGACTGAATGAAGAAGGGAAGGCTGTAAAAATCAACACGCGGCCCGTTTATTTTATAGACGGTGAAATACTTGCCCAAAAGTATAATATAGATACGTCAAAAGATAGTTTCGATTCACTGGAGGAGTTATTTGCGATACAAAAACGGTCTTCAAACTACAGCTTCAGTAAGCTCATAGGTTATAACGGAAGCCTGCGGCATCAAATAGAACAGTGTAAATCAGCCGTAGATTATCCGCCGGAAGGCCTGCCGCTTCTATTCAACGGCCCGACAGGCACGGGAAAGAGCTATATGGCCCAATTGGTCTATGAATATGCAAAAGAAGCCGGAGTCATTGATGCAGACGCACCTTTTAATATATTCAACTGTGCGGATTATGCAAATAACTCCGAACTGTTGTCAGCCAACCTCTTTGGCTATGTAAAGGGTGCGTTTACCGGGGCTGAAAAGGATACGCCCGGGATAATAGAGAAATCTGACGGGGGATTTTTATTTCTGGATGAAGTGCACAGGTTGAATGCAGAGGGCCAGGAAAAGCTTTTTGTACTTATGGATAAAGGAGGATATACGAGGATAGGAGAGAGCGGTACATGGAGAACCTCAAAGGTAAGACTGATCTTTGCAACGACGGAAAATATAGAAGAGACACTCATAGAGACGTTCTTAAGAAGAATTCCTATCATAGTAAACATATCCGACCTAAATCACAGAGGAGAGGCGGAAAGGCTGGAATTTATCTATTCGTTTTTTTATACGGAGGCATCCAACATACATAAAAATATAAAATTGAGCAATAAGGTCATGCTGCTGTTGATGAAACACACCTTCAAGGGCAATATAGGAGAGCTGAGAAACATAATCAAATATACCTGTGCAAACGCATATTCGGAGCAGGGTAAGCAAGACGAAGCACTGGTTATAAACCTGAAATCACTGCCGGATGAGGTCATTGAGGATATCAGCCCCGATGAGGTCATTCAAAGCGGTATAGCAAAAAGCATAGTTATAGATCCCGAACAGCCTCTAAAAGAACTCTATCATAAGAAAGATGAGATCAATGAGTATTTTGCCGATACGTTCGATGATCTGTATGAAATCAATGTCAGATGCAAGAACGGTGAAATGGATCTCAATAATTATGTTTTACAATCGACCAAGTTGATAGATGATTATTTTGATAAAATTCTCTTTTATTCCAAGGATAAGATGGAAAATAATATAAGATTTGATATTACAAAAAACATACTCTCCAACATACTTGATTTTATGAGCAGGAATTACGGCTTAAAGTTTTATGGCAACACTACGATGGTCCTATCATATTATCTGAATAATAGGTTTTACGGCGATAATGCCAATAGCAACCTATCCGGCAAAATTTTAGATGATTATGTGGAATTTATTAAGGATAATTTTTCGCAGGAATATAATTATGCACATAAGCTTGTTGAAATGATCGAATCGAGTTTCGATACCAAGTGTACCAATGAAGATATAATTATTTTTACATTTTATTTGAGCATATCCAGAAATGACTTCGGAAAGAACAAGATAAGGGCCGTGATCGTAGCTCATGGATATTCCACTGCAAGCAGTATTGCGAACGTCGCCAACAGGCTTCTTGAGCAAAATATATTCGAGGCGTTCGATATGCCGATCGATATGCCTACAAAAGATATAATACTAAAACTGGAGGAATATATAGCGTCTATCGATACCTCAAATGGTCTGATAATATTGGTGGATATGGGTTCTCTGGAGGAGATATACTCCAATCTCGCAAGCAAGACGAAGGGCGTGATAGGGGTAATAAACAACATAACGACCCAATTGGCCCTGGATGTAGGCAACAACATCCAAAATGGAATGGACATAAAGACAATAACTGAAAAGGCGGCGGAAAATAATACCTCGAGATATAAGATCATATTTCCTGAACTGAAGAAAAACAAGGCCATAATAACTACCTGTATGACTGGGATCGGTACGGCGATAAAAATAAAAGAACTTTTGGATGAAAGTTTTAATGAAGATATCGATCTGGACGTCATTGCTTGCGATTATGTCAGACTTAAAAACAATGGTGTTTCTGATGAGCTTTTTGAAAAATATGACGTTATTGCCATAGTGGGGACTGCAGATCCCGGAATAGAAAATGTCGATTATATTGCTCTGGAGGACATTATAACGGGAACTGGCGAAGAGGAATTATATAATGTTTTCAGCAAGATCATAGATGATGATACAATTAAAAAATTGAATATGAACATCATCAAGGTATTTTCTCTGCAAAGGGTGCTAAACACACTTACGATTTTAAATCCCGACAAGATGATAAATTATATAGAAGATGCGGTCGGAGTACTCCAGGAAGAGCTTGATATCCAGTTTGGCAACGATCTTATCATATGTCTGTATATACATATGAGCTGCCTGATCGAACGGCTGGTTACTAAGACCCCGATTGAAAGTTACGATAAGCTTGAAGAATTTAAACAGTGTCATAAAGACTTCATAAACATCGTAAAAAAGAGTTTTAGTGTAATTGAGAATGTCTATAGTGTAAACATGATCCCATCCGAAATTGGTTTTATATACGATATAATAGTGCTGAAGATAGGAGATATCAAATATTAAGCAGAGGGCATGCCGGCTTACAATAAGCTGGCATGCTTTTTGCTTAATATATAGCCGTGAGAAAAAAATATTTCAATGAGGGGGTCGTTACCTTGCTTAAATGGATGAACGATTGCATTTTGGAGGCGCCCAAAGCGTGTGAGGACGTTATAAAAAACCGCAATGATTTGCTGAAGGAATTGGTAGAATTATTTTTGTTAAAACCATATAAAAAAATAGTTCTGGTGGCCGCGGGTTCGTCATTTAATATAGCGAATTGTGCCAGATATGCCATGGAGGAGTTTTTGGATATTGAGGTAGAGTGTATCCATTCGAAGACCTATGCTAGATATGATTATAAATATCATGACAATTCTTTTATAATGTGTTTATCACAAAGCGGAAGGAGCACGAATACCATAGAGGCCATAAAGGTAGCAAAGGAAAATGGAAATGACGTGGCGGCTCTGACTATGATACCGGGCAGTCCTGTGACTAATCATGCGGAACATACTTTTGTGTATGGCACTAGTAAATATGGACGGGACCTATTCGTATGCAGAGGCGTGCCGAGCTCCACTCTGTTTTTAATGCTCTTTGCTCTTGAGGCAGCCTATAAGGGCGGTAAATGCGACGAAAAACGCTACAAGCAGAATATCAAGCAATTAGAGGATGTAGTCAAGGAAATGCCCCGCATTCAAAAAAAGGTCTTGGATTTTTATACTGTCAATAAGGAAGATTTTTATTCCATGAGACGGGTCATGATAGTTGGCATAGGTCCAAGCTTGGGCGTGGCGTTGGAGGGATCACTAAAGCTGGAAGAAACTGTGGGCATTCCCGCCAATGCATATGAATCCGAAGAGTTTATCCATGGACCGACCTATGAGATAAAGAAGGATAACGCAGTCTTTTTGCTGGATATGGACGATGTGATGCATGACAGGATCATTGCCGTTTATAGAGGAGTGCAGCAATTGACTGACAGAGCCTATTTGATAACCAAGAATGCTAATTATGCCGATGACCATACTTTAAACATTGATGTTGACTGCGATCCTAATTTTTTGCCATTGCTTTTTGTGATCCCTTTTCAATATATTCCCAGCAACATCTGTGAAGAATTGGGCATCCGCGCCATAACCATATACAATCACCGCAGTTCGGAAGCATTGAAGACGAAGACGGATAATTAATATTATGGGCTTCTACGGCGGTTGACTGCTGTAGAAGCCATAAAAATTAAAGTTTTTCATAGGAACACCATGAAAAACCTCTGCACCCTGAAAATCCCGCAAATATATACAAAAATTAAACGCTATTGATTGAGAAAAAGCCGGCGAGTTTACGATGTTGTAAGAGTTGATGTTATAATGTGTCTTTTATATTTATCTAATAAATATGTGGAGGCAGAAAATGAAAAAAGTAATAGTGCTGACTCATGGCAGATTGAGCGAAGGTTTTCTATCGGCATTCAAAATGATAGGGGGCGGCGATAATGAATTTGATACCATAGTAATGGAAGACAAGGATTCCCCCAAGGCCCTGACGGAAAAAATCAGGGAAAAGCTTTGTGCGTACGGCGAAAACGATACCATCATCTTGATGACGGACATACCCTCGGGAAGTACTACTAAGATAGCGGCTCTTTTCCTAAATGATTACAAAAACTTATATATTGTGTCCGGAGTCAATTTGGGCCTATTGCTCGAGATAATGCTGGACCCGATGGAAGATGCTGAAGACTCTATACGAAAGGCCATAGAGCGGAGCAAAGAGACCATACAATTTATAAATGACGAATTGAAAGATATTTGACAGATAAAGGGGGAAAGACAATGATAAAGCTTTTACGGATCGATCAGAGGTTGGTGCACGGACAGGTGGCCACTTACTGGGTGAGGTATACCGAAGCGGATACCATGGTGGTGATAAATGATAAGGCGGCAATCGATCCGATGACAAAGATGAGCTTAAAACTGGGGAAACCGGCGGGGGTGGGCTTGGAGATCCTCACCCTGAAGGATGGAATTAATTATATAAATAATCCGTCCAATAAAAAGAGGAAGATCCTTATAATAGTAGGCAACTGCAAAGACGGAGCGGAAGTGGCAAAGAACTGCTCCGAAGTGATGGAGGTGGACATAGGCGGCATTCATTATGAAGAGGGCAGAGTCTCAATAACCAATCAGGTATATTTGATTGAAGAAGATTTAAATGCGCTGGATGAGATCGCGGCCGATGGGAAAAATGTTTTCCTTCAATCCATACCCAATGAGCCCAAGATGTATTTGAAAGAGATCCATGAAATATATAACAAGAATAAATAATTAAAGAAGGGGGAGCATGCTTTATGTTTCTGCTCAAGTGTATTTTGGTGTCGTTAGTTTTTGTTCTGGGAATACTTGACGGAAGGATTTTTGGACAGAACCTTTTAGATACCCCGATCGTTCAAGCTACGTTGATAGGATTGATCATGGGTGATGTAAAAACGGGGTTAATTATGGGGGCAACGCTGCAATTGATCTTTATGGGCTTCGTAGGCATAGGAGTGACCTCCCTTCCCAATGCTTCGGCAGGAACGATTTTGGCTGTCTTCTTTGCGATAGGTTCTCATATGGATGCCAGTTCTGCCATAGCCTTGTCGATGCCCATAGCGCTATTGTTTCAACCGACCGGTATAATTCCGAGAATCATAAACAATATTTTCAATCCGCGCTGCGATGCGGCGGCTGAAAGAGGAGATTATAAGGCTATAGAGAGATATTTTTGGTCAGGCGTATTGATCTTTGCCGTTGTGTTTTTTGTCCCAATGTTCTTGGCCACATACTTTGGCCGGGGACCGGTAGAGGCGTTGATAGGCATTATTCCCACTGTTGTCCTGAGCGGCTTGAATAAAGCTTCGACATTATTGCCGGCACTGGGGATAGCGCTTTTGATGAATTATATTATGGATAATGAAAGCACCCCGTTGCTATTCTTGGGATTCATGTTATCCGCTTATTTGAAAATGGATTCTCTGGGAGTGGCGGTCATGGGCTTGATCATCGCATTGATCTATTACAATTTCTCGCAGAAGAGAAATCTGGAATAAAGGAGGTATAGAGATGGAAAACGCCAACAATGTTCAAATAAAGGATGATAAATTCATTGGCAATATGAGCAGAGCTGAGTTTATGAGCGGGTTTTGGCGCTCATGCGGACTGCAGGGGTGTTTCAACTATGAACGCCAGCAGGGGATAGGATTCGGCTATGCAATGATCCCTCATCTTAGAAGGATCTATAAGGATGATGAGGATGGATTTAAAGAGGCCTTGAAGAGACACATAACGTTTTTTAACATTACTCCACAAATGACCACGTTCGTTCAGGGCGTCACTGTTGCCATGGAAGAGGAAGCCTCACAAAACAAGGAGTTTGATACGGCTTCAATAAATTCGGTCAAGACGGCTTTGATGGGTCCGCTGTCCGGAATAGGAGATTCGATCTTTTGGGGGACATTGCGGACCATAGGCTTAGGAGTCGGGCTATCCTTTTGTATGCAGGGCAATATCCTGGGGCCGATCTTATTCCTGCTGATACACAATATTCCGGCCTGGTATGTTCGGTATAAGGGTTTGGATATAGGTTACGTCAAGGGCATGTCGTTCCTGGAATCAGCCACTGAAGGAGGGATGATAGATACATTCAGCACGGCGGCGAAATTCCTTGGTGCGACAGTCGTCGGGAGTATGATCTCATCCATGATCAATTTTTCTACGACTCTCACTTTGAATATGGGTAATTACCAGACGCTCTCTATACAGAGCGTACTGGACAGCATAGCACCTAAACTGTTGCCGCTGGGTTTGGCATTCATATGTTTCTTTATGGTGAGGAAAGGGAAAAAGACAACGACTATAATGCTGATACTATTTATAGTAGGCTTCATTCTCGCATGGATCGAAGGCCTGCCGATGTTTGCACCGGCTGCAGCTTAACAGTTGTTGAAGGGATCTGAGCGGTGATTTATGCTGCTCAGATTCTTTTATAAGAATTGTAAAAATTATAACGGCATAATCCATGTCAATGGTCCCCGCGTTTTACGGAAATCTCCAACCTTTATACAAAAAGTGTAAAACTTTTTTCATATATGGTATAATATTATCTTGTTAATATGTATAGAGGTGATTTGATGTTCGACAAATTGGATGTTATTGAAAATAGATATGACGAGCTTACTGTGAAAATGGCTGACCCGGAGATCATTGCCGATATGGAGACATGGCAGAAACTGGTCAAAGAGCATGCGTCCATAGAGGATGTCGTATTGAAGTATAAGGAATATAAAAAGACGATAAGCGACATAGAGGAGAATAAGGCGCTGCTGAGCGAAAAACTGGAGAGTGATTTTAAGGAGATGGTCGAGTCCGAGATCAATGAGCTGGAGGCGGAAAAGAGCAAGCTGGAGGATGAGCTTAAGGTGCTTCTCCTGCCCAAGGATCCCAACGACGACAAAAACGTCATAGTGGAGATCAGAGGCGGAGCCGGCGGCGAGGAGGCGGCCCTCTTCGCTGCGGACCTGTACCGCATGTATTCCATGTATGCCGAGGCCAAGGGCTGGAAGGTGGAGGTAATGAATTCCAATCAGACCGATCTGGGAGGATTTAAGGAGATAGTGTTCAGCGTGGAAGGCAGGGGCGCATACAGCAGGCTGAAGTATGAGAGCGGCGTGCACAGGGTGCAGAGGGTCCCCGAGACGGAGGCGGGAGGACGTATACACACATCCACCGCGACTGTGGCCGTTCTTCCCGAAGCCGGTGACGTGGACGTGGAGATAAGGCCGGATGATCTCAAAATAGACGTATTCCGTTCGGGCGGACACGGCGGGCAGAGCGTAAATACTACGGATTCTGCGGTCAGGGTAACCCATCTGCCGACCGGCATCGTCATAAGTTGTCAGGACGAGAGGTCTCAGCTTAAGAACAAAGAGAGGGCGATGAAATACTTAAGGGCAAAGCTCTATGATATGGCAAGGGAGAAGCAAACCGAGAGCATAGCCGAGAACAGGAAATTACAAGTCGGTACCGGGGACAGGAGCGAAAGGATAAGGACATACAACTATCCGCAGGGAAGGGTATCCGATCACAGGATAAATCTCACTCTCTATAAGCTGAATGCGATACTTAACGGCGATCTGGATGAGCTGATAGATGCCCTGACGATAGCTGATCAAACGGAAAAGTTAGAAGAAGATGTCAGTTGATCTATGGAATAGGAAAGCGGATAGGCTCCAAAGGGCATACCGCTTTTTTTAATAATTACGTATCTATTTTGTCGATATTTCAGGATCATCTTCTCACCCGATTTTATTTGCTGAATGTGTCAGCTTACGGCAAATCATAAATTGCACGGGATATTTTTGTTTGCTATAATAATAACAACATTGCTTATTATAAAAAAAGGAGGAGTTTACAATGAATATCAAACGGGAGGTCAGCGTAAAGAAAGTGCAGCAGGACGCTGAAAATTACTTCGGCAACGGATTTTTTTGCTGTGAGGCATTGGTGGCGTCGATAATGGACAATTTTGAACTGGACATTCCGAGAGAGGTTATAGGTATGGCATCCGGAATGGCAGTTGGTGCCGGACGCTCAGGATGTATGTGCGGCGCATTGAACGGGGGAGTATTGGCTTTAGGTATTTTTTTCGGCCGTTCGCAGCTGAGCGGGAAAGATGATCCCAAAGTGGTGAAATGTATGGCTTTAACGCATGAACTGCATGATTGGTTCAAACAGGCAACTGGGAAAAATTCTACCTGCTGCCGTGTCCTGACCAGGGAATTTGATATGAGCAAGGGCGAGCATTTTCAGCAGTGTGTGCACTTCACGGGAATGACTGCGGCTAAGGTTGCGGAAATCGTTATTCGTGAATTGGGGCTTACTAATTTGGATGAAAAAGAAAGTTTAAGCACGCAAACTGTGTAGGGAAGAAGGCATTAGTCTAATGGAAATCATTAAGAAAACACCGGTGGCTCTCTGCGGATTGATGTTAGGCGTGGCGTCGCTCGGCAATCTGCTCAAAAGTTTTTCCGAGGGCATCTATATGGCGTGCGGTATTGCAGCCGGCATGCTCATGCTCCTGTTTGTCCTGAGGT
>ENA-UOOI01000698-UOOI01000698.1-fermentation-metagenome-genome-assembly--contig:-NODE-698-length-41244-cov-81.730729_pt1 | contig 41244 bp, 40 predicted proteins | sample MGYA00245779_ERZ724027 | MGnify/ENA primary metagenome ERZ724027 (study PRJEB28704, sample SAMN03018318) | fermentation metagenome | biome: anthropogenic terrestrial biome; feature: soil; material...
GATGCCCTGTGGACGGGCTACCGGCAGTTCGCCGGTAATCTGCGACAAACAGGTCTGAGGCTCCCAGAGAGCCCCGGACACTCGCAGGAAGCCCCCTGCGCAAGCGGGGGGTAGTTCACTCACTGTACCGGAACCGGTATCCCGGTATACAGGGCCCGGCCGGACGGGTGAATGCCGCCGTCTGCGAGAGAAGGACCATGTCGACAGGAATACCATCGGAAACCGCCTACACCAGCCCCCGGAGGCTTTTTGAACAACTGAACAAAAAGCCGTTGCGAGACGATCTCCTCTTCTATTTCACGATAGTCATAGCCGTCTCAATCCTGTTCATGGTGGTACCCTTCTTTACGGGGCCGTACCCGGAGACTGAACCTGGGACCGGTGGATTGCACTGGATCGTGATATCGGGCACCATCATCAGCTTAATACAGGGCCTGATAACCGGAACCATCGCACTCCTCGCGATCAGCCTCGTTGAGCATTTCTTTCTGCTCTTCGTCGACGTACACCGGGAATTCGAGAAGACGATGAAATCGGTGATCTACTCCCTGTCGCCCTGCATCCTCTTCTCCTGGGCGGTCGTGGTAGTAAAGGCCCCGTATGCAGGCCTGCTGCTCCTCCTCGCTTTCTGTCTGATAACCTATCTCAGTGTGCGGGTATTCCATGAAATGTCGGAGGACCGGGCCGTATTCGTCTCTCTTGCAACCAGTGCGGTTCTCGCGATGTATTTCTCCAGGTGGATCTTCGGTCCCTGGTTGTCCCCGTGATCTCCCTGTTCTAGGCCGGGTCGCTGTACGGACAGGGTTCTCCAGGAGCGGAATCGGTCGGGGCAGCCCGACATGGAGAGGCTCGTGAGAGTGAACGTTTCTAGAAGAGGGTCTGCTTCTCATGCAGAGTTACAGGATCCGACGGGCCGAACCGCGAATTTCCATCCCCGGTTCACATCGCGGTGTGGTGCAGATATGTTCAGGTAGCGTCATCCCCTCTCTCCTCGGGAGGCGGCTACGGCCGGTAATCTCATCGCTCGGTTGCGGTCGTGGCTCGTCATCGTCACCTTGTCAGTCGCGGGAACCGCAACCTCGTTCCCACTCATCGGGTGCCGTTTCGGTCCACAGGCAACAGCGGGCGACGCTTACCGGCGTTGCAGCCCAAGTCCCGTTTGTCGTCCTGACGAGGAGGGGTAAGGGACGGGTCCGGAAGATTCTCTCAGCAAAACGCCAGATACAGGAAATAAACCCCAATCGCGATGATCGCGACGCCCACAAACCGGTCGAAGACCTCGCCGCTCATCCTCGCCTTCTCCTTGACCCTCTTCCCGAGCGCACCCCCGAGCGAACTGATCGCTATCAAGGGAATCGAGAGCCCCACGGCATACACAAGGATCGTGAACAACCCCTCAAGCGCCGTCTGGTAAAGCGCGATGTAGGTCAGGACGATAAGCAGCATCGGCGCCCCGCGCCCCACGGTGATCGCCCCGAACGAGAGCCCGAGGAGGAACGCTCCCGTGACGGAGTAGGAGATGGGCGCCCGAAAGAAGTTGAAGATGCTCCGTATCGGCGGTTTATACACGTGCAGGAGCTGCAGCCCCATCAGGATCATCAGCACCCCGCCGATCGCCCACGCGATAGTATCGTTGAGGAAGAGCAGGTACTCCCCGAGGTACCCGGCGACCGCCCCGAGCGGCAGGAGGACGAGGACCGTGCCGAGCGAGAACGCTACGGTCAACTTGAGGATGTTTGCCAGCGAGAGATTCGTCTTCCCGCTCGTCAGGTAGCCGATCAGTCCCAGGCAAAGGACGCTGTTGCACGGGCAGATGCCGGCGACGAGGCCGAAGATGAAGATCCCGAGCACCGACGGGTCGAAGGATGCCACGAAGAGAGTTTGGGTTGCATCCGGAGATATATCTGTGGTTCTGAAACCCCCGCCGGAGTAGTAGCCCGGTGAGGAATGCACCACCCGATCCCGGGGAAACCCCCGCCGGAAACACATTTAGAGAGGTATTTCAGGGCAGAGATACTATATTCCTGGAGCATCAATGGTCCCGTGGGAAATAGTATTCGCCGTCGTTCCCGGCCTGATCCTCTTCTTCTACGGAATCGAGAACTTTTCCCGGGAGATTCTCGCGGTCGCGAAAGGCAGCTTCGCGAGGATCCTCGGCAGAGTGACAGAGCGGCCGATCCTCGCCGCACTCCTCGGCGCCGCCGTCACCGCCCTCGTCCAGTCGAGCGCGGCAACCACGATCATCACTGTCAATCTCGTCAATACCGGGACGCTCTCGTTCATCCAGAGCCTTGGAATCATCATCGGCTCAAACGTCGGGACGACCGTCACCGCCCAGCTCGTCGCCTTCAAGATGACGGCGTTCGGGCAGGTGCTGATCCCGGTCGGCTTTCTCGTCGGGATCTTCGGGCGGCGCTACCGGTTTCTCGGGAAACCCCTCTTCTACTTCGGTCTGGTCTTCTTCAGCCTGAACCTCATCTCCACGGCGCTCGTACCGTTCCAGAACGACCCCGAGATCATCGGGCTTATCACAGAGTTCTCGGCGCTCCCGCTCGCCATCCTGATCGGGTTTCTCGTGACGACCATGGTGCAGTCGAGCGCCGTGACGACCGGGCTTGCCGTCGTCCTCGCCCAGCAGGGGCTGCTCACCCTCCCGCAGGCAATCCCGCTTCTGCTCGGCGCAAACATCGGTTCAACCACGACGACCCTCATCGCCTCCACCCGGATGAACCTCTACTCACGGCGGGCGGCGGTAGCCCACTTCACCTTCAATCTCGGAGGGGTGCTCCTGATCCTGCCCTTCCTCATGCCGTTCACCGAACTCGTGACGACGATCGGCGGAAGCGAGGCGCAGATGGTGGCAAACGCCCACCTCATCTTCAACCTGCTCACGGCGGGGGTCTTTCTCCTCTTTATCAGGCAGTTCGGGCAGGTCGTTACATGGGCGGTGCCCGGGAGCGAACCCGAGATCCTGATGCGGACACGCTACCTCGAGGGCGACATCCCCGATGATACGCACCTTGGGTTCGAGCTGATCCGGAAGGAACTCGGGCACGCCCACGAGGTCACGCTCGACCTCTTCCGGGCGGCGATGACCTACCTCGCCACGTCAGAGGAGGCCGACTACCAGATGGTCGAGCGGCTCAAGAACCTCAACAGCCACCTGGACAGAAGGATCGAGCAGGCTCTCCGGACGATATCCGCGAGGCAGCTCTCGGACAGGGAGGCGACCGAGGTGGTCTTCCTTGTGCGGATGTCAAACGAGATCGAGCGGCTCGCCTATCTCGGGGCGGATCTCGGGGAGTTCTTCCGCAGGGCGTCCCAGAACGGAAACGGTGCCCGCGTCGTTCTCGTGCAGAAGACAGAGAGCGTCTACCGGATCCTCGACGAGAACATCGTTGGGCTCGGGCTCCTCTTCCCGGAAATCCGGGATACGACCGTCGCAGAACTCCGCGCCCGGGACGCCGAACTCCAGCGCGCCATCAACGGGCACTACCGCGAGCAGCTCATCAGCCTCAAGAGGGAGGGCGATCTCGGGGACAGCCGCTATCTCGAGGTCCTCTCCGTCATCGAGGCGGCCAACGCCAAAGTGCGGGATCTCCGCAAGCTTGCCGAGCAGTACTCCGTCCAGAAGAGGAGCGAGCCGGCGTCACTCCGGGTGGAGGACCCGCTTCCTCTGCGCCATCCGGTAGCCGGAGACGACCAAGAGCGTGTCGCCGAACTCCCGGTCGAGCGCCGCGTCCCCGGTATCGACGTACAGGAGGGGCGTGGCGGCGAGTTTCCCCGGCGTGGCGACAACGATCAGGTTCCGTAGTCCCGCCTTCCGGAGGACGCCCGGGCTGATCTGCTGGTTTCCCCTCCCGAGGACGAATCCCTGCGCCCCGATGGGGCTCGCGACGATCTTTGCCCGCGGATACTCGTCAAGAAGAGCAAGAAGCGTCTGCTCGTCGGCGTTGCGGGCGACGACCTCCCCGTTCCTGACGGCATCGACCCCGAGCAGCGTCGGGGCAAGACCGAGCCGCTCCAGGACCCGGGTCGTCGTGCTCCCGGCACCGACGATGTAGAGAGTATCCGGGAGCATGATCTCGGTGATAAACGCGGCAATATCGTCCTTCGCCCGCTCCTCGTCCTGCTGCTCGAAGACCTGCTTCCCTCCTTGAGTCCGCTCCGGGATGAAAGGAACGCAAGCATACCCGTAGAGCCGGGCGGCGAGCCGGCCCGAGCGGTAGGCCTCCTCGTCGACGTCCATGACCTCGGAGTCCCGGCAGTCAATCCGCCCGGCCTGCCGGATGAGGTCGGCCGCCGCCGCCGGGTTGACGGCAAAGACCGCCGAGTACATCTTCACCCCGGCCGGGATGCCGAGGACCGGCACCTCCCGCCCCACAGCGTCAAAGACATCCCTTGCCGTCCCGTCCCCGCCGCAGAAGACGACGAGATCGACCCCGGCATCGAGGAACGCCCGGCACGCGGCCTTCGTGTCGGCGGCGGCGGTCGGGACGCCGGGCTGGTAAAGGACGGTGAAGCGGTCGATCTTCGCGCTTGCAATGGCGTTCTCACCCATCGGCGCCGCACAGGTATACCACGCGATATCGACGCTCCGGAGGAGGGAAAGGGTTTGCACCGCCCGGTCGTGGGCATGCGGGACCGCACCGCGCCGGATCGCCTCCGCGACCTGTCCGTCCGTCCCAGCGAGCCCCACGGCGCCGCCCATCCCGGCGACCGGGTTGAGCAGAAACCCGACGGTCTGCATCATCCCTCTACTCTCTCCCGCCGGGGTATATCAGGACCAGGGTCGGGGACGATCCCGCACCGCATCGCTTTGATCGCGGTCCGGAGCGCTTCGTGCATCCCGGCCTCATCGCCGAGGTGCTCCTCGACGATCCGGACAAGCGCACTCCCCACGATGACGCCGTTTGCACCGACGGCTGCGACCGCACCCACATGCTCCGGGCGCGAGACCCCGAACCCGACGGCGAGTGGGAGATCCGTCTTCTCCCGCACCGCGCCGACCAGCCCGGCGACATGGAGAGGGAGCCGGTCGCGCTCGCCGGTAACCCCCTCAAGCGATATCAGGTAGACGAACCCGGAGGCCTCCCGGAGGATCGCGTGTTGCCGCTCCGGCGATGTTGTCGGGGCAATGAGGGCGATCCGGTCGATGCCGTGCCGGAGGGCGGACGGCGCGACTTCGCCCGACTCTTCGACGGGGAGGTCGACGATGAGGACGCCGTCGGCACCGGCGGCCGCGGTCTCCGCGAAGAACCGGTCGAGACCCCGGCGGTAGACGATGTTATAGTAGGTGAAGAGGACGACCGGCAGGTCCGGCGCGTGCTCCCTGACCTGCCGGACGAGGGCGAAGACGTCGTCCGGCGTGGTGCCCGCCCGGAGAGCACGGGCATGCGCCCGCTCTATCACGGGGCCGTCCGCCACGGGGTCGGAGTAGGGGATAGCGATCTCGAGGAGGTCGACGCCCGCATCGATCATCGTTTTCGCTACCCGAAACGACGTCTCGATACCGGGGTCTCCGGCGACGGTAAAGCCGATGAAGACCGGGTTTTTTCGGGCAAAGAGCCCGTCGATCCGGCTCATGCCGCACCTCCGGGGAGGTTCGCAACCTCGGCGACGTCTTTGTCGCCTCTCCCCGAGAGGTTGATGACGAGGATACCGTCCTCCCCGAGATCGCCGGCCGCCCGGAGGGCGTAGGCGACCGCATGGGCGGACTCGAGCGCTGGGATGATCCCCTCGGTGCGGGAGAGGTAGCGGAAGGCATGAAGCGCCTCGGCATCGGTGACCGCCTCGTAGCGAACCCTTCCGGAGTCTTTCAGCATGGCATGCTCAGGTCCGACGGAGGGGTGGTCGAGGCCCGCGGCGATGGAGTGCGTCTCGAGCGCCTGGCCGTCGCCGTCCTGGAGGAGGTAGGAGAGCGCGCCCTGGAAGACCCCGACCGAGCCTCCCGAGAGCGAAGCCCCGTGATGGGCGGTATCCAGGCCCTCGCCTCCCGCCTCCACGCCGACCAGCGCCACGTCGTCGTTCACGAACGGGTAGAAGATGCCGATCGCGTTCGAACCCCCGCCGACGCAGGCGACGACGGTATCGGGGAGTCGCCCTTCCCGTTCGAGCACCTGCCGTCGCGCCTCCTCGCCGATGACCGACTGGAAGTCGCGGACTATCCAGGGGAAGGGATGCGGGCCGACGCAGGAGCCGAGCAGGTAGTGGGTATCCCGGGAGTTTGCCACCCAGTCGCGCATCGCCGCGTTGATGGCATCCTTGAGCGTCCGCGTCCCGGAAGCGACCGGGATGACCCGGGCCCCGAGGAGCTCCATCCGGAAGACGTTCAGCGCCTGGCGCCGGGTATCCACCTCGCCCATATAGACCTCGACGGGGAGGCCGAGGGCCGCACCCGCGATCGCCGTCGCGACGCCGTGCTGCCCGGCGCCGGTCTCAGCGATGAGCCGGCGTTTGCCCATGAACTTCGCCATGAGCGCCTGGCCGAGGGTGTTGTTCAGTTTGTGCGCACCGCCGTGGAGGAGGTCCTCCCGCTTCAGGTAGACCCGGCAGCCGAGGTCGCGGGAGAGATTCTCGCAGTAGGTGAGCGGGGTCTCCCGGCCGGCGTACTCGTGGAGGTACCAGCCGAGCCGGCGGGAGAACTCCGGGTCCAGAGAGACCCGGCCGTACGTCTCCTCGAGTTCGATCAGCGCGCTCATCAGTGTCTCGGGCACGTACTGCCCGCCGTATACTCCGTATCGTCCTGCTTTCATAGATCCGTCGTCCTGCATATCTTTACAAACGCTCTCATGAGACGGCCGTCCTTGACCCCCGGCGCCGTCTCGACGCCTGAGGCGACGTCGACGGCGTACGGCCGCACCGCCCGTATCGCCCCGCCCACGTTCCGGGGGGTGAGCCCGCCCGCGAGGATGACCGGCACCCGCGATGCCGCCACGCATTTTTTTGCATATTCTGGGTCGAACGCCCGTCCGGTGCCGTGGCTGCCGTCGACGACCACCGCGTCGCAGTCGTCCCGCAGGGGATCGCCGGGTGAAAGCATCCGGATGACCCGCACCGCCGCATCCCGGGGCACATCGAGGCGGCCCCCCACCTGCACCGCATCCGGGCGGCAGGTGAGGATCGCCGCGAGACTGTCCGCCCGGTCGGTCGATGTGACGGCGACCGTGATCACAAACGGCGGAACCGCCGCAAATATATCCCGTGCCCGGTCCGGTGTCACGACTCGCGGCGATGGGCTCGCAAGCACCACGCCGATCGCGTCGGCTCCCGCCGCCGCGGCCAGAAGAGCGTCGCCGACCGTGGTGATCCCGCAGATCTTCACGCGAATACAAATCCCTCCAGCCTCTTTTGGCGGTTCCGGGCCGACATAAGGGTGGACCCTATCAGGAACGCATCGCAGTGCCGGCGTAGGTTCCTGACGTCCCAGGGCCAGGTGATGCCGCTCTCCGAGACCACAATCCTCCCCTCGTCGCGTGCCGCCTCTGCAAGGCGGACCGTCGTCGAGAGGTCGATCGTCATCGTCTCAAGGTTGCGGTTGTTGATCCCGATGAGGTTCGTTTCCGTCGCGAGGGCACGCTCCATCTCGCTTCTGTCGTGGACCTCGACGAGCGGCTCGAGGCCGAGCGCGAGTGCCGCGTCGACGAACACGGGGAGGCTGCTCCCGAGCACCCGGGCGATCAGGAGGACGGCGTCGGCGCCGAGCGCCCGGCTCTCTACGAGCTGGCGTTCGTCGATGATGAAGTCCTTCCGGAGGATCGGGACCGTTACCGCACGCCGTACCCGGACGAGGAACTCGGTGCTCCCCCCGAAGTAGGTGGGTTCGGTGAGCACCGAGAGGCCGGCGGCTCCGGCGGCGGCAAACTCCCGGGCGATCGCTTCGGGGGTGGAGCCGTCGTGAATCCTGCCGCGGGACGGGGAGGCGTACTTCACCTCGGCGATGATAGCGTTCTTCCCCCGGCACGCCCGTATGGCCTTCGCAAGACTCCGGTGAGGCAGAGCGCCGGGATCGACCGCCGGAAGAGCCTCAAGACTGTCGAGGCGCTCAGCGGTCGACCGGATGATATCGTCGAGGATCATGCCCCGCCTCCGGTCGCCTCGATCAGCCGGTGGAGCCGGTCGAGCGCCGCTCCCGAGTCGATCGACTCCTCCGCACGGGCGATGCCCCGTGCGATATCGCCGGCCTTCCCGCCGAGGTAGATCGCCGCCCCGGCGTTGAGGAGAACGATATCCCGGGCGGGCCCACAGTCGCCCGAAAGGACACAGATGAGGGTCCGGGCGTTCTCCTCGGACCCGCCGCCCCGGAGTGCCGAGACGGGCGACGCCGGGATACCGAACTCCGTGCAGTCGAGGGTGTAGGTCCGGACCTCGCCGTCCCGGAGCTCCGCGACCGTCGTCGGCCCGGTCGTCGCGATTTCGTCGAGACCTGCACCATGGACCACCATCGCGCGCTCCGCCCCGAGGTCCCCGAGCACCCGGGCGACCGGAACGGTCAGGCGGGGGTCGTAGACGCCGAGGAGGTGCGCCCCCGCACGCGCCGGATTCGTGAGGGGACCAAGGAGGTTGAAGACCGTCCGGATCCCGATCTCCTGCCGGGCCGACCGTGCGTACTGCATCGCCGGGTGGTAGGCCGGGGCGAAGAGGAAGACGATCCCGGCGGCCGCGAGGACCCCTGCGACCCGGTCGGGCGGGATCGCGACGGAGACGCCGAGCGCCTCGAGGACGTCGGCCGAGCCGCACCGGCTCGACACGCCCCGGTTCCCGTGCTTCACGACGGGAACCCCGGCCCCGGCGGCGACGAAAGCGGCCGCGGTGCTGATGTTGAAGGTTCCCGCACCGTCGCCCCCGGTCCCGCAGGTATCCACCCGCGCCTCCGGGGCCGGGAGGGAGACCGGGACGGCCGCCGCCCGCATCGCCCGGGCGAACGCCGCGATCTCCGCCACAGTCTCCCCCTTCATCCGCAGCGCCGTGAGGAATCCACCGATCTGGGCGGGGGTCGCGGCGCCCCGCACGATCTCCTCCATCACCCCTCCCGCCTCGGCAGGGGTGAGGTCCGTGCCCGAGGAGACCCGGGCGATCGCCTCCCGGATCATGCCCGGTCCCCCGTGCCGGAGAGGAAGTTTGCCATCAGCTGGTTCCCGTCCGGAGTGAGGATGCTCTCCGGGTGGAACTGCACCCCCTCGATCGGGAACTCCCGGTGCCGGACACCCATGACCGCCCCGTCGTCGTCGCTCTGGGCGGTCACTTCGAGGCAGTCCGGGACCGTGGCGGGGTCGATGACGAGCGAGTGGTAGCGGGTCGCGACGAGGGGGCTAGGCACCCCCGCGTAGATCCCCGCACCGTTGTGCCGGATCACCGACCGCTTCCCGTGCATCAGCCGGTCGGCCGGGGCTATCCCGGCACCGAAGGCGAGGCCGATCGCCTGGTGGCCGAGGCAGACCCCGAGCGTCGGGACGGTGCGGCTGATCGTCGCAAGGACCTCCCGGTAGAGGGTGCACTCCCGGGGATGCCCCGGGCCGGGAGAGAGGACAACCCGATCGAATCCGCCGCAGCGGAGTCGCTCAAACGGGGTATCGCTCTTCACCACGACCGGTTCCGCCCCGAGCATCCCGATCTGCTGGCAGAGGTTGAAGGTGAAACTATCGTAGCTGTCGATGACGAGCACCCGCATCATTGCACCTCCGCGCCGAGCGCCGCAAGCATCGCCCGTCCTTTGCTCTCGGTCTCAGTCCACTCCCGGCCGGGGTCGGAGTCGGCGACGATCCCCGCCCCCACCTGGGCGGAGGCGACGCCGTCCTGCACGACGACCGTCCGGATGGCTATTGCAAGGTCCATCATGCCGGCAAAGCCGATATAGCCGACAGCTCCCGCGTAGATCCCCCGCCGGAGCCCTTCTACCTCGTCGATGATCTGCATCGCCCGGACCTTCGGGGCGCCGGAGACGGTCCCCGCCGGGAAACAGGACCGCAGAACGTCGAAACGGTCGCACCCATCCCGGAGCGTGCCCGATACCGTAGAGACGATATGCTGGACGTGTGAGAACCGCTCGACGGTCATGAACCCCTCCACCGAGACGCTCCCATAGGTCGAGACCGCCCCGACGTCGTTCCTCGCGAGGTCGACGAGCATGATGTGCTCGGCCTGTTCCTTCTCGTCGGCGAGGAGTTCGGCAGCGAGCCTGTCGTCCTCCGCCGGGGTCGACCCCCGCGGCCGGGTGCCGGCGATCGGGACCGTCGTCACCTCCCCGCCCTCCACCCGGACGAGCATCTCGGGGCTGCTCCCGGCGACCACCAGGTCCCCGAAGTCCATGTAGTACATATAGGGGCTCGGGTTTTTTGCCCGCAGCCGCCGGTAGACGCCGAACCGATCGCCGTCGATCCGGCAGGTGAGCCTCCGGGAGAGGACCGCCTGGAAGATATCGCCTGCCGCGATATGCTCCTGGATCCGGAGGACCGCTCCCGAAAACTCCTCCCGGGTGCAGGACGACAATGCCACGACCCCGGAAGGGTCCGGGTCAGCCGGAGCTCGCGGAGCGATGTCGCGTATCCGGGCGATCCTTTTGGCGACTGCGTCCCGGGCCCGGCAGTACTCCACCTCAGGATCGGCCCCGTCGGTGATGAGCAGGTTCCTGATGACCGCGAGCCGCCGCTCCCGGTGATCGAGGGCCAGGCAGTCCAGCGCCAGCATGAGCCGGGCGACGGGTTCTTCCGGGTCCTCCGCCGCATCCGGCCGGACCGTCGGGTAGATAGAAGAGATGAGGTCGTAGGAGAAGTAGCCGGCAAGTCCCCCCGAAAACCTCTGGAGCGGTGAGGGGACGACCCGGAACCGGCCCATGAACGAGCGGACGGCATCGATGGCGTCGGCGGCCTCGATATCCCCGGCTATCTCACGGATGCGAGGGTCGCCGGAGACTGTCGCCGCACCATCGGAGGCTACGGCGATCGTCGCGGCCGGGGCGGTGCAGATGAACGAGTAACGGGCGGCCTTCCCGCTCCCTTCAAGCGACTCCAGCAGGAACCCCGGGCCGTCCCGGAGGGAGGCGTAGAGGTCTGCCGGAGGAGAGGCGGGGAGAGGGATCTCACAAAATAGAGGAACAATGAGAGGCCGGCCGCTCTCTGCCGCCGCGGCGACGACCTCCTCGCACCCCGGCTCAGTGTTCAGCTCTCTTCGAGCTCTGTCCATTCCACCGGCATCACCCCGTCACCGGCAGCCGGGAGAGCGACTCCTTGATCAGCTCCGCCGGGTACTCGTAATCGGCAAGTTTCCCTGCCATGTAGGCGTCGTAGGAGGAGAAGTCGAAGTTGCCGTGCCCGGAGTTGTTGAAGAGGATCACCTTCGCGTCACCGGTCTCCCGGCAACGAAGGGCCTCATCGATCGCGGCCTTCACCGCATGGGCGGACTCGGGTGCGACGATGATCCCCTCCGTCCGGGCAAAGGTCATGGCGGCGTCGAAGACCTCGTTCTGGTGGTAGGCGACCGACCGGATCACCCCATCGTGGGCGAGCCGGGAGACAAGCGGCGATGCCCCGTGGTAGCGGAGGCCGCCGGCGTGGATCGCCGGCGGGACGAAGTCGTGACCGAGAGTGAACATCTTCATCATCGGGGTTAACCCCGCAACATCTCCGAAGTCGTAGGCGTAGAGCCCCTTCGTCAGGGTTGGGCAGGCGGCAGGCTCCACCGCGATGATATCCGTATCGGGGTGCTTCCCTTTCATCTTCTCGCCGGCAAACGGGAAGGAGAGCCCGGCAAAGTTGGTACCGCCGCCGACACACCCGATCACGACGTCCGGGTAGGCATCCACCATCGCGAGCTGCTCTCGCGCCTCCTGGCCGATGATCGTCTGGTGGAGGCAGACGTGGTTGAGGACGGAGCCGAGCGCATAGTTGGTGTTATCGTGGCTCGCCGCGTCCTCGACCGCCTCCGATATGGCGATGCCGAGAGAGCCCGGTGTGTCAGGGTCGCGGGCGAGCACCGCCTGGCCCGACCGGGTCTTATTCGACGGGCTCGGCAGGCACTCGGCGCCGTAGACCTGCATCATGCTCTTCCGGTAGGGTTTCTGCTCGTACGAACTCCGGACCATGTAGACGGTGCACTCCATGTCGAAGAGGCCCGTTGCAAACGCAAGCGACGAGCCCCACTGTCCCGCCCCGGTCTCGGTCGCGAGCCGCTCGATCCCCTCCTCGCGGTTGTAGTAGGCCTGGGGGATGGCGGTGTTGGGCTTGTGCGAACCCGGCGGGCTCACGCCCTCCCACTTATAGTATATCTTTGCGGGGGTTTTCAGGGCGGCTTCAAGCCTTCTCGCCCGGTAGAGCGGGCTCGGCCTCCAGAGGGTGAGGATGTCCCGGACTTCGCCGGGTATATCGATGTAGCGCTCCGTACTCATCTCCTGCCGGATCAGTTCCATCGGGAAGATGTGGCGGAGGTCGTCGGGGACCGCCGGCTTTCCGGTCGCCGGGTGAAGGACCGGGGCCATGGGCGTCGGGAGATCCGCCTGGATGTTATACCAGCGTTTCGGCATCTCCCCCTCGTCAAGGAGGATCTTCGTCTGCATACCCACATGGTGTACTCTGCACACCAATATACATTACGGACCAACAGTGTACCATTGAGGACACAGTCGCATGACGGGATCATCAGAGTCCTTGCCCGGCCCGGAAGTGCCTCCGGGAAAAAGAGTATATGATTGTTCTGCTACTGGTCAGCGATGTACCTCCTCGCCCACGTCGTGGCCGGCATCCTCATCGGCCTCGTGCTGGTCGCGTTCACCAACGACCGCCGGGTTGTCGCGCTCGCCGCACTGGGCGCCGTGCTCCCGGACCTGATTGACAAGCCGCTCGGGCACATCATCCTTGCCGGGACCGTAGACTACGGCAGGATATACTTCCACGGCCTCACCGTCCTTCTGCTGGTTACCGCCCTCGGCCTCGTTCTCTACCACTACCACCACAGGATCGGCCTCCTCGTGCTGGCTGCCGGGATGGCGAGCCACCAGTTCCTTGACGGGATGTGGCAGCAGCCCGTCGAATGGTTCTGGCCGCTCCTCGGACCCCTTCAGCGGCACAACTACCCCCAAGACTACCTCTGGAGTTCCATATGGCGGGAGCTCTCCCAGCCGAGCGAATGGCTCTTCTTCTTCCTGATTGTCGCGCTGTTTGCCGTCCTTTACCGTCGGGAGATCAGAACCGCCGTCACCCGGCTCTCGAGCCCACCCAGCCGCCGGGTGCTCTTCGCCGCGCTCGGCCTCGCCATACTCGCCGCGCTGGTCGTGGGGGGACGGCTTCTGTTGTGAGGCGGTCACCCCCGTTTCCGCCACCATATCGCGGCGTAGGTCGAGGCCCCGGAGAAGGCGAGCCCGCCGTCCTGCCGGATAAGGTGTTTCTTGAAGTAATTCCGGAGGGTCTCCCTCTGCCGCGGGGTCTCCACACTCATCCGGGTGGCGAAGTGAGCGACCGCATCCTCCACGGTCACGAATGTGGTCGTGCCGTCGAGCGGGCGCATCATGATGTTCGGATAGATCCCCATGCCGTAGAGGACGTTGAAGATGCAGTCAGCCTTCGGCTTTGGGCGGTATGGCGCCCCGTGCAGATCCTCCCAGAGCGCCAGGTAGAGCCGCTCCCAGAGCGGTTCGTCAGCGAACCAGTAGAGGTGGACTGACCCGGAGGCGACTGCATCCATCGCGGCGAGGGCCGACCGGACATCCGGCATACCAAGAGAGAACGAGGCGACCACCCGGTCGTAAGGGGGGTCAAGGTCACGGTCAGGGTCGATCTCCTCCCAGAGGCCCCGGACCGCGGCGATTGTGGTGATCCCCTCCCGTTCCGCCGCCGCCCGGAGTTCGGCGAGCATCCCCTCCGCCGGGTCGACCGCCGTCACCGAGGCGCCGGCCCGGGCAAGCGGCAGAGCGAGGGTTCCGGGCCCCGACCCAATATCCAGCACCCGGTCACCGGGAGCGACGCTGAGGTCCTGCATCACCTCGGCGATCCGGCGTGCGTGGCCGGCCTCTGACCGAACGGCATACCGCTGGGCCTGCTCCCGGTCGCCCCAGAGATCGGCACCCTCTCGGAACTCCGGGGTCGACCGGTTCAGGGCGAGCCTCCTCTGCCAGACCTCGTTCCAGTCCACGACGATATCATCCTTCATCAGCCTGTCGGTCGCCCTCTCGGCGTAAGTAGGTATCCATACGTATCCTGACGGGCATCCTGCGGCCCCCGGAACACCCCAACCATTATATACAAGGCCGGTGACAGGAATACCTGTGGTGAATAGTGTGACTGGCGAATCGATGCTCCAGATAACCGTCGATCAACTTGCAAGAACACTCTGCGCGAGCGCTGTCCTCGGTGCCCCGGTCGAGGCCGGTGACCGGGTTATCATACCGGTCGCCGAGTTCGGGTTCGGGTTCGGTGGCGGGGAAGGCACGGGAGGCAGTAAGGAAGGCAGCCAGAACGGCGGGTCCGCGACCGGCGGTGGAGGCGGCATATCGGCCGTGGCCCTGATCATCATCACCAAAAGCGTCCCCGGCCCTGAGGGCATCCAGGTGATGTCGCTGAAGAAGAAGAGCGAGATCGCCGAGGTGATCACGACGATCGGGGAGACGGTCGGCCCGCACGTCGCTAAAGCGCTCGAAAAAGGCTCTGAGATGATGATGCAACGCAAAGGTAGTAAAGGTAAAACGCCCTGGGTATCGGAAGAGGGAAAGGAGATCCCGGTCAGCGGTGAAGAAGAGGCATAAGGTTCTCTTCCCCTCCATTCTATGGCCGCGACCCTTCTCTTCTCCATCCTGCTCGCCGTCGCCATCATCATCCTCTCTATCCTGCTTGCCCTATACCTGATCCCGGTGACCCTCTCGACAGTCGCCGACTGCAGGCGGGAGAGCCTCCGGGCGACGGCAACCGTAGCCTGGGGCATCGTGGGGGCGAGGGTCCGGGCCGACGACGGGGTGCAGGTGCTCGAGGTCCTCCTCGCCGGCCGCCCGATCATGACCCGGGATCTCGCAAAAATAGCCGCCGCCCCGCCGGAGAAGAAGGCAGAGGAGAGGAGACCGGCCCTTCCGTTGAGAGAGTACATCGATGCCGCCGGCGACCTCTGGCCCCATCTCCGGAGGATCCTCGCTGCCGTTTACCGGTCCCTCTATCTCGAGACGCTCCGGGGAGATATCACCCTCGGTCTCGAGAGCCCGGCCGACACCGGCATCATCTACGGCTACTGCACCGCCGCCCGCTACGCCCTCTGGCCGGCCGAAGCGATCGACTTCGTGATGACCCCGGTCTTTGACCATGAGATCTTCGAAGGCACCTTCACGCTCCGGATGCAGATCCGCCGGCCGCTCCTGATCGTCGTCGCGGTCGTAAGAGCTCTCCTGCAGAAACCGGTCCGGCAGCGGCTCCGCCAGGTATCAGGGAGAGGTGCTCCGGGTGCGTGAGGAGAAGGAGGGGGGCGACCTCGTCATCGGCGGCGCCCGGAAGATCGGCGGCCGGTGCATCATCCCCATCATCAGGGCACTCGTGGTGCGGCGGGAGGGGGGCGCCGCGGTCAGCCTGGTGCCGATTGCGCTCCTCTTCACCGAAGGAGAGCACGAGTGCCTCACCCTCCTCCCGGGAGCGCCCGGGGGAACCGCGGAGATCCTCAGCACGCTTCGCGACGATATCGAGCGGGAAAAAGAGAAGTGCGCGGGGTAGATCCCCGTTACTCGTGGCGAAGCGCCTGGATCGGGTTTAATTGCGCCGCCTTCCAGGCCGGGTAGAGGCCGGAGGCCGCGCTCGTGAAGATGCCAAACGCCATCCCGAAGAGAATGTAGAGGAGGCTCGTCGGGTTGAAGAGGTAGTCCGGGTTCTCGACGATGACCGCCGTTATCACATACCCGGCACCGAAACTGAGCGCCCCCCCGATGACGGCACCCACAACCCCGAGGATCAGGGCCTCGTAGATGAACATACGCATCACCTCGCGCCGGCGGGTGCCGATGCTCCGCAGGACGCCGATCTCCTTGATCCGTTCGGTGACCGACATCAGCATCACGTTCAGGATCGAGACTCCGGCGACGATGAGTGATATCGCGCCGATGCCCAACAGGAAGACCGTGATCGAATCGGCGGCCGCAAAGACACTCTCGAGGATCGCCTTCGTGTCCATAACGCTGACGACATCCTCCCGCCGGTTCATCTTCTGCTCAATCCCCTCCTTGACCACGTCGAGGTCCTTGACGTCCCGGACCTTCACGACCACCTGGTCGTACCTGTCCTCGTCGTAGTGTCTCGAGTACCAGGAGTAGGGCACAATGATGGCGTAGTCGGGATTGATGTCGAACCCCATCCCCCGCTCCTTGAGCACGCCCACAACCCGGAGGGTCTCGTCCCCGATCGTGACCCGGGCGCCGAGTTTCAGGCCGGTCTCCTTGTTCAGCTCGGCAAGCCGGCTCCCGATCATGCACCCGGAGCCCGTGTCCCTCGGGTAGGTTCCCGCCTCCTTCTCGAGCAGGAGAGGGATATCTCCGGCAGGCATCGCGTAGATCATGGTGCCTCCCTTCTTTTCGCCCACGGACATCTTATCGAAAGTGCTCGCGAATGGTATCGTTATGACCCGGTTAGCACCGGCCGCCCGGGTGATATCGTCAACCTGCCGTTTGGTGAGTTTGTCGCCGCCCGTACCACTCATCGCCGGGGAGACGACGATTGTATCGCCGACGTCGCTGACCATATCGTTGAACATGAGGCCGATGCTGTTGCCGAGGATTCCCATCGTGGCGATTGCGACGACGCCGATGACGATCCCGGTGACAGCAAGGGCCGACCGGAGCCAGTGGCGGCTGACGTTCCGGCGGGCGAGGTCGAGGAAGGTCATGCCAGCCTCCCGTCCACCATCCGGATCGTCCGGTCGGCGTATTCGGTCATCCGGGGATCGTGCGTGACCATAACGACGGTCTTGCCCTCCTCGCGGTTCATCCGGGCGAGGAGATCCATGATCGCGGTCCCGGTCTTCGTGTCCAGGTTACCGGTCGGCTCGTCGCAGAGGAGGAAGTCGGGGTCATTCACGAGCGCCCGGGCGATCGCCGCACGCTGCTGCTGCCCGCCCGAGAGTTCGCCCGGTTTGTGGGTGAGGTGCGTCTCGGTGATCCCGACCGCCGCGAGGACCTCTTCTGCCCGCTCCCGGGACCCGTTCCGTCGGCCTTTCAGGATGAGCGGGTACTCGACGTTCTCGACCACCGACAGCAACGGGATGAGGTTGAACTGCTGGAAGATGAACCCGATGTGGTCCCGCCGCATAAGGGTCAGCTCGTCGTCGTCCATCCCGCTGATCCGCTTTCCGGCGATGGTGACCTCCCCCGAGGTCGGGACGTCGAGCGACCCCATGATGTTTAAGAGCGTCGATTTCCCCGACCCGGAGGGGCCCATGACCAGGACGAACTCGCCCTTCTCGATCGCGAGATCGATCCCGGCGAGCGCCACAACGTCGCCGGCCGGGAGGGGATAGACCTTCGTGACCGCGTCGAAACTGATGACCGGCATCGTCGTTACTTCCGTCTCCAGGAGTAGTAGATAGCCCCGGCTATCCCGAGCGCGACAAGCGCGGCAACGATTATGCCGACGAGCGGTATGCCGCCGTCACGCTCCTCAAGAGGCGCCGCCGCCGTGCCGCCGGCGACCTCGACCATCGTCGTCGTGGTGTAGCGGTTCCCGTCGCTATCACGATACTCGACGGCGATCGGAACCTCCGTCACATTCGCATCGGTCCGGAACGTCACTTCGAACGGAGAAGCATCGTCCGGGTCGAGGGTGCCCACAACGTAGACCCGGAACGGGTCAGTGGGCGTCGCCGGCGCACCGGCGGTGACGAGCACCGAGCGTGCGGGCTCCAGACCTGCGTTTGTGACGTCGCCCACGATCCGGTATCCCCCGGCTTCCGGCGTGACCTCGACGTTGGTGATGAGCGGGTCCGCCTGCCGCTTATCCTCGCCGAAGGCGACCGGCAGGGCGAGGTCGACGGAGTGGGTGTTGATGCCGTTACGCCAGACCACCTGGAAGGTGACGTCCGTCTCCGCGGTTGGAGTCAGGTTGAAGAGGGCGGTGGCGGAGCCATCAGACGCCAGAGCGCCGACAAACGCTCCGGTCGGTGTGACGGCAAAACCCGTTCCCTGCGGGATCACCTGGACGCCGGAGGCGGCGTTCGGGCGGGGATTGCCGACCCGGACGGTTATGTCGGCGGTCCTTCCTTCCGAGAAGGCGTCAGGCTTTCCGACCACTGACGCACTGAGCGGGGTGTCCTCGACCTGGACCGGGACCGGGTAGCGGAGGCTGCCGGCGTCGAGGAAGTCAAGGACGAACATGGGGTAGAATGTCCCCTCCCCCCCGTCTGCCCGGACAGTGAAGGTGAACGTCTTCGCGTTCCCGGCACCGATCTCCCCGACCGATGGGTAGGAGTCACTTAAGGCCACGACACCGTTCCCAAAGAGCCGGGCGCTCTTGATGGTGACGGACCCGGCACCGTTGTTCTTGATCTCCACCGTGAGCGTCCCGGTGTCGCCCTTCATCAGGACAGAGGGGTCGAGCGTGGAGGAGGTCACGGTGATGTCGGCAGGTCCTGCAGAGGCCGGTACGGCGACCACTGCGACGGCGCATATGAGCGAAATGATAGTCAGGTGAAGGAGTTTCATCTTACAGCCATCCGACGAGTGTGATGAGGATATAGGCAATATAGAGCGCCACTGGTATCCCGACGGTGAGAGCCGCGTCCCGCGTGGAGAGATTGCGCGCGTATTTCATGCCGAAGATCCAGATGTTCGCGCTCCAGAGAACGAAGAGGATGCCCAGGAGGCCGGCGATCTGTGTCAGGGGGTCGGCCGCAATTATGCCTGCCAGACTCTCGGATATCTCCGCGATCTGCTCGGGGTTTGTTACCGAGGGGATTGTCAGGTTCGATATGACCTGGTAGGAGAAGGCAGTCCCGATGATGCCCCCGAAGATCTGGGGCAGGAGACCGTAGCTCGTAAACTCCAGCGTCCGCGTGAACGATCCTTTGCCCTTGAAGAGCATCGAGAAGATGTAGAAGACAGCGGCGCAGATGATCCATGCCAGGAATCCCATGATAACGGCACCGACCACGGCGAAAGCCACCCCGATCGCCCCGAAGGCCTGCGCTTCCGCGGGCAGTATGGCGATGACCATATTCACTGCCAGCGCGGCCGCGACCGCACTGATAAGCCCGTAGACGAGCACGATCAGCGCCGGTATCTTCAGGCCCGGCTCGTCCTGCATACGTTCCTCGAAGAAACGCCCGGGGTCGAGCAGCACCCGGATAGATCCAGTATTCATGACGATTGTGCCTCGCATACCCATAGCAGGCGAGAGGGGATAAACTTTTTCGGGGACGGGAATTCGGGACAACACGGATTCGCGCTAAAAGGACGGTTATTTTCGTCGCAAATTTTCTTCAGGCGGATGAAATGCCGGGTGGCTGTATTGTTGGCAACCCAGTTCCGATCGTGGTAGTACTCCAGGGCAGCTACGCATTGCAGATGTCCCGGGTAACCTCACGCAGAAGTGCGCGAAGGACGCGAAGTCTGTAGAGTTCCTGCCCCCCCTTCGTGAACTTCCGCGTGAAGCAACTCATGCTGTGTGAGACCCACACGGGGCTATGCAAGAGGCTGCACGCATGAAAACGGCCTCTCCTCAGGCTTATCCCCGGGCAATGGACCGTGGTGGGAATCACCCCGGAGGGGGTGGGGACCTGGGAGGGGACTCGCCCCCACCCCCGCAGGCGGGTACCCGTACGTTCTTCCTCAAAGCCCCCGCTCCCTCCGGGAGAGGGACGGTGCATGGGGATATCCGGGAAAATCCGTGCCCGGGGACGCAAACTCCCGGGTGGTGCGAAACACGATCGATGATCTCCTCCGGTGAAAGTGCTGGTAATTGAGAATCGATGCACTAGAGGTGCCCAAGTTCTTTGAGGCTCACGTAGCCCCTCTTCGTGACGATGATGTGGTCGAGCACCCGTATGCCGAGGATTGACCCGGCCTCGACGAGTTGCCGGGTGATGCTGATGTCCTGGGTTGAGGGGTCCAGGGTGCCTGACGGGTGGTTGTGAACCAGGATGACCGAGGCGGCGCGGTCGGTGATCGCCTCGGCAAAGACCTCCCGGGGGTGGACGAGACTCTGGTTCAGGATCCCGACGGTGACAATCCGCCGTTCGATCACCTCGCCGGCACCGTTGAGTGTTATGCAGAAGAAGTACTCCTGTTTCCTGTCCCGCCACTCGGCGACCAGCGGGAGCACGTCCCGGGGACAGGCGATTCGGCTTCCCGAGACACCGTCGTCCCCCAGGTAACGCCGCCCGAGTTCGAAGCAGGCCATGATCTCACAGGCCTTCGCCGCTCCGACTCCCTCAATCCCAAGGAGGGCGTCATACGACGGGCTGCCTTCGGCAGTCCTCAGGTACCGTTCGACGTCGCCGGCGACCTGCGAGACGTCACGCCCCTTGATGCCGCGCCCGAGGAGAAGAGCAATCAGTTCGGCATCGGTGAGCGCCTGGGGTCCTCGTGTTGCCAGTTTCTCACGCGGACGATCGCGGTTCGGTATATCGCACATCCTCTTCATGCCCATCCGGCCTGATCGGGTAACCTTGATTCCCGGTTTTGATCCCGGAGCATGTATATGTTGCCAATCGGTCCCACTCACCGACGGGTGCAGTGCCGGGAAAGGAGATATGATGGAGGAAATTTCTTCTCCAGGTCAGGGAATTTACCCGGAACTCTATCGAAATCCTTTTGCCTAAAGACTGCTATCACTCACGGAGTGGAACTTCCCTGGAAGAGCGCTGAGGCCTGGTGCAGGAAGGGACGGACGTACGGTGAGCGTGGGCAGTACGACCGGGCCATCGAGTGCTACGACCGGGCGATCAACCTGGACGCCAACGCTACCACGGCCTGGTACCACAAAGGACTCGCCCTCACTACCGCCGGACGCTACCGGGAGGCCGCAGAATGCTTCGACCAGACCATCAGGCTCGACCCGACCTCTGCCCGATCCTGGTACTCCCGGGGACAGGTGCTCTATAACCTCCAGAAGTACCAGGAGGCAGCCGAGTACTGCGGCCAGGCGGTAAAACTCGCACCCGACTCTGCAAGTGCCTGGCTCACCCGGGGGCATGCCTTCAAGAATATGGGGCGAATCCCTGACGCGATCGCCTGCTACGATCGGGTCGTCACCATCGAGCCGGGCCGAATCGAGGCCTGGTTCGCCCGCGGAACGGCGCTTGCCACCGAACGCCGGTACGACAGAGCGATCGACTGTTACGACCGGGTCATAGCGCTCGACCCCGAAAACGCCGGTGCCTGGTACGCCAGGGGGACGATGCAGATCCTCCTCGCCCGGTACGGCGATGCGCTCGCCTCATTTGACCGGGCCGTCACCATCGACCCGAACCACGCCGATACCTGGTACACCCGGGGATGCACGCTTGCGGCGCTCCAGCGCTATGACGAAGCCGTCGGGTGCTTCGACCGGGCGATCGCCCTCCGTCCCGATGACGCCGATGCCTGGTACAACCGCGGCCGGGCACTACAGCACCTGGAACACTACGAGGAGGCGCTCGTCTGCTATGATCGGGCGCTCCGGATCAGGCCAGAGCATACCGGGATCTGGTACCAGAAGGGCATGGCGCTGAAGAGGCTGAGACGCTACGACCTCGCGATCGCCTGTTTTGACCGAGCGCTCAGGGAGAACACCGCTGATCCGGAGATATGGTACCAGAAGGGCTTTCTCCTCTTTACCCAGAAGCGCTACGAGGAGGCGATCGAGTGCTTCGACCTGGCGCTCAGGATCCGGGCCGACCATACGGACGCATACTACTACCGGGGCGAGAGTTACTACGCCCTCGGGAACTACGAGGCAGCGACGGCCTGCTACCAGGCCGTGGTCCGGACGGACCCGGAGAACGCCGTCGCCTGGAACAACTACGGAAACGCGCTCTACCGGCTTGAGCGCTACGAAGAGGCGCTCGTCTGCTACGAGCGGGCGCTCGGGATCGACCCGGAGAACCAGAGGGTCTGGAGCAACAAGGCAAACGTCCTCTCGATCCTCACGCACTACGACAAGGCGCTCGCCTGCTACGACCAGGAACTCCGGGCGCACCCGGAGAATGCGGACGCATGGCATAACAAAGGCCTTGCACTCTTCATTCTCGGGCGCTACGGCGAAGCCCTTGCCTGCTATACGCGGGCGCTCGAGGCTGACCCCGCGAGGGCGGAGGCCTGGTGCGCCCGGGGCAACACCCTCGTCATCCTGGAGCGTTGCGAGGAGGCGCTCGACTGCTACGACCGGGCGCTCGCCACGAATCCCGATGACGCCGACGCGCTCAAGGGGAAGGCGATGGCGCTCGTCTACCTCGACCGATCCGCCGAGGCGGTCAAATGTTACGAGAGGCTGCGGCGGGTGCCGAGGTGAGGAGGGGTTCCTGCACTACTGCCCGGGGGCGGGGGCCGTCTCCGGCAGTCTCTCGACCAGGGATGCTTTTGCCAGCTGATCTTTGGTGAACAGGGTCAGGCACGGCTGCTCACACCCCCGGCCTGCACCCCCGGTGGCTCCCCCGCCCGAGCGGTGGTCCGCTGTTCCGTTCATGGTGGGTTCAGGGTAGTTGCACACACTCAGATAATACACCATCTCGTCCTGGGGGAACGTTACCAGTCGCAGGGGGTGCAGGCGGCCATTGCTGTATGCAAAGGTCCGGATATACTCGCTATCGAACACGATGTTGGCACCGTTCCGGAGATCTGCAGATGTGATCGTCCCGTCCTCCCGGGGTGTGGTCCGGAAACAGGTGTCCAGTGCCTCGAAGACCCCGGAGGGATGCGGCCCCGAACCGGACGATTCCGGTCTCCTCTCCTGCCGGAGGACGACCCGGTCGGTCCCGGTGAGCGCTGCGTCGTACCATACCGTTCTCTCGTGCCGCACCCCTGAAAAGAGGATGTGCAACGAATCGGCATCCCTGCCGGCGTCCGTATGGATATCGAATGTCTCCAGTCGAGCGGTCTCGTTCCGGAGGTCCGCGGCCTTGAGGATCTCCTCCCATACCCCGGTCATCGGCCCCTCCTCGATCTGCAGAGGATGGGCAACCGGAACGCTGATCACTCCCGTGCAGCCCGAAGAGATCACCATGATCCCGAGGGAAAGCGCCAGCAGGGCTAGATTATCTACCCTCATTGTTCCACCTGCAGAACGGACGCCTTTGTTCGCCGGCTCCCATCCGGCGCGAGGGCACCGGCACGACCGGCAGCGAGCAGCACGAAGAACGCTATGGCCGGGTTAGACGGGAACCCCCTGCGGGGACCTCGCCGGCAGCATTGCCGTCCCGACAACGAGCAGCACGAGGACGATGAATCCGGTTGCAATCTGTTTCATCATGGTCTCAACATTTCACGAAAAAGGGGTCAGTACAACCCCTTCCCGAGTTCCGGGGCCGCCGGGACGTACTGGAAGAAGGTCCCGGTCCCGTTCTCCCCTTCCACGGTGCCGCGGATGGAGTAGGTCGGCTTGAGGTAGGGCTGCTCATCCCGTGGAGGACTGGCATAGTAGCAGAGCTTGATCTCCTCGACGACCGCCTTCTTCGGCGAACCTACCGTGGTGACGACCCCGGTCTGTTTGAGTTCCTCAATCGCTTCTTCGGGAGAGAGGATCGGGAACTCCTTGTAGGGTTCGGCATCGCGCCAGCGTTTACCAACCTTGAGGACATCGCCGCCCCCGCCGACCGTGGCGTAGATCCCACTCCCGGCCACGGGATAGCCGCTCAGGGTGTCGGTGAAGTGGACACAGGTGTCTTTATAGGTGGCAATACTGATATTTTTTGCAACATTGAAAGCAGATCCCTTCCCGTGCGATATACCCGAATATGCTGCCCCTTCTGGCATGAGCCCGTGGGAGGTGAGGAACGTCTCAGCGATCTTCCGGCACTCCTCATCGGTCGGGAGGTTTTCGGGGCGGTCCCGGGGGTCCACCCCGGAGTAGCGGTCATTCCACGTGTAGGTCATATACCCGGCCTCCTTCTCGATCTCGAACGTGTAGGGTTCGTTTTTGACGACGTAACACTTGATCCTTCCTCCGCTTTCCTCGACCGCTCCGGACATACCGAACCTCTCCGCTATCTTCAGGGCATCGTCCTTCGACACAACGGAGTCGACCGTCTTGTAGACCATGGTCTGTTCGGGATACCGCGGGAGGGCTGTGCCGAAAGCGATCTCAGAGACACTCTGCACGCCGTACGGTCCGACAATCTCGATTCCCCCGTTTACGCCTTCATTGTCCTGTGGAGACGCCGCCGGTATCAGTGCCGTCCCGGCGACGAGCAGTATGAGGACGGCAAAGCCGATTGCAATCTGTTTCACTACCATACTATACCTCCAATTTACAGGAATCTGTTTTGTACTGGAAAAGCGGAGGATCGCCGGGCGGATTGATCGACGACCCGTACCCGTAAATATGGTCGTCGAGGCAGTCAGGCGTGCTCAGGTCTCCGTCAATATCGGCGGCGAGAATCGCCGATTTCAGGCTGCCGTCGTTCGGGAAGACATATCTATCGGTTGCCATAAACCACGCCTTTTTGATTGTTTCACCATTCATCAGTTTTTGCGCGAAATACCACCCCAGATCCGGGTGAGCGCCCCCGATGGTGTCGAAGCCACATATCGAGTGGAGCCCCTCGAAGGCCGGTCCCCAGTACTCCTTACATGTTGATTCATTCAGGACGTTGCATGAGGCAAGAACAATCCAGTCGGTCTTCGTGTTCCCCCAGCGCGCCTCGCTGTAGTTCAGTTCGTAATCGTCGGCGGCAGTCCCGAAGACGAACCCGCCCTCCCATCCGTGGCCGGTAAAGAAGGCCAGGTGCGTGTTGTCGATGTAGTCCGAATCCACCCCGCCGAAGGCCGGGTCCTTCCAGTGCCGTTCCATCGCGGTGTCGTTGCCGTTGATAAACTGGCCGGTCCATGAACTCGACCAGGAAAGCGTGTCGTAGAAGCCCACGGCCTCCGCACCGGCGCTGGGAAGGGGGTCTTGCATGCCGTGGTAGTCGCCCACCCACTCGGCGCAGAAGGAATAACTCCTGTAGTACGAACGGATCAGGTCTCCCTCTCCCGTCATGTACACCCAGTATGCCTTTCCCGGAAACATCAGGCGCTGGTCGCTGTTGCTGCCTGTCCCGCCATTAACCATACTGACCTCGTAATCCTGTGTTTCCACATCATAGCCCTGTGCCGTTGCCCATGCGCTCCCGAGGGGGAGAAGCATGTCCCGTGCGCAGGCCTGGTGCACGTCCCAGAAGCCGACAACGTTCCAGCCAGAATAGAGATGTTTTGTCGCTGACGTCTGCTCCTGCGTGGGTTTGAGGTAGAGCGGGATCTGGTACGACTTGTTTGCATAGATCCATATCCCCTCGAGCGGCCTGAACTCATCCTGCGAGCCCATTAACTCCCAGCCACTCGAACCGTTGTACCAGAGAACGGAGTGGCCGGCCGTGTCCACCTCGTCGAAGACCGCTATCGTGTCATGCCCGTCGGCGAGCCAGAGCGGCGTCGAGACGAGGTTCCACCCCGGATACAGGATCAGCGTGCTCGATAACGGATCGAAGACAGTTGCCGGATACAACCCGCCCCCATCCCGCGCTATCGGCGATCTCGACGGCTCCCATCCCGGCGGATAGGGAGGGACCAGATCCTCCACGGCGATGGGCCCGGCAGATGTCATAACTATCGCCGTACCCTCTCCATCCGGGGCGGCGGCGCCGGGGCCGGATCCCTCATCCGTCCGGAATACGGACAGATCTTTCTCCTGCTGCTCCTCACCCAGTACAGGTGCAACCGCGATACCGGCGACGAGCAGCACGATGAGCGCTCGCACCAGGTATCCGGAAATGTCTGTGGTTCGCATCGTTACCTCCTTTCGTTCCGTGAATGGAGGCACGGAGAAAGGGTTATTTACCTAGATTACCCATTCTTTCATGCCTTCGGGCCGCAGGGGGTTCTTCATTTGCGGTGATCGATCCCCCTGTGACAATGGGAGGCTTTGCGGGTCCCCTATATAGCATTTCTGTCACAATCCTCTACACGTCCGGGCACCGGGACCGATTCCGGACCTTCACCCGCCGCCGCGCGTGAAACGGTCTGCCGTGCAGGCTCCTTAAATCGGGATTCAGCAAAAAAGAGGCGGAGTTTTAAACCCGCGCGATCCGCCCGACCGCTTCCTGGAGTCTCTCCATCGACGTCGCGTAGGAGAGCCGGAGCCAGCCGGGGGTGCCGAACGCCGTCCCCGGGGTGACCGCCACGTGGGCGTCGTGGAGCCACGAGCGGGCGATCGCCATACTTTCATCGTTTCACCTGCAAAATGGTCCATCTAGTCCACGACTCCCGCCCGGCGCGGGTGCAGCGGCGCGACCGGCAACAGACAGCTCGGGACGCACTATGACCGGGTAGACGAAAGCCCCCTGCGAAGACCTCACCGGCAGCATTGCCGTTTCGGAAATAATCAGTGTTAGGGCGGCGAACCCAAATGCAATCTGTTTCATCATCGTATCAGCACCCCATGAAAACGGGGGAGAGGGGGATCAGTACAGCCCCTTCCCGAGCTCAGGGACCGCCGGGACGTACTGGAAGAAAGTCCCGGTCCCGTTCTCCCCTTCCACGGTGCCGCGGATGGAGTAGGTCGGCTTGAGGTAGGGCTGCTCATCCCGTGGAGGACTGGCATAGTAGCAGAGCTTGATCTCCTCGACGACCGCCTTCTTCGGCGAACCTACCGTGGTGACGACCCCGGTCTGTTTGAGTTCCTCAATCGCTTCTTCGGGAGAGAGGATCGGGAACTCCTTGTAGGGTTCGGCATCGCGCCAGCGTTTGCCGACCTTAAGGATATCCCCACCCCCGCCGACCGTGACATAGATCCCGCTCCCGGTCACGGGATAGCCGCTCAGGGTGCCGGTGAAGAGGACTCTGGTGTCTTTGTAGGTCTGAACGGACGTATCATTCGTGCTATTTAAGAAGAATCCCTCCCCGTGCGATACACTTGAAAAGACTGCCCCTTCGGGCATGAGCCCGTGAGAAGTGAGGAACGCCTCGGCGATCTTCCGGCACTCCTCATCGATTGGGAGGTTTTCGGGATGGTCCCGGGGGTCCACCCCGGAGTGGCGATCATCCCACGTGTAGGTCATATATCCGCCTTCCCTCTCAATATCAAACATATAGGGATTGCCTTTGATGTAATATGACAGTGTATCCTCCTCAAGTGATCCGGTCATCCCAAACTTCTCCGCCATCTTCAGGGCGTCGTCCTTCGATACGGTGGTATCGATCGTCCTATAGACCATTGCCTGCCCAGAGTATTTGGGAAAGGCGATAGCAGAGGTGATCTCAGGGACCTTTTGTACACCATACGGTCCGGCGATCTCCAGTCCTCCATGTATGTCTTCATCCTCCTGCGGGTACCCCACCGACAGCAGTGCCGTTCCGGCAACGAGCAGCACGAGGAGGGTAAATCCGGTTGCAATCTGTTTCCCTACCATATCTATGCCTCCCACTCACATGGATCAATTTTGTACTGGAAATTCGGTGGATCGCCGGGCGGGTTGATCGACGATCCGTACCCGTAAATATGGTCGTCAAGACAGTCCGGTGTGCTCAGATCTCCGTCAATATCAGCAGCGAGAATCGCCGAGTTCAGGCTGCCGTCGTTCGGGAACACGTACTGGTCTGTCGCCGCAGACCACGCCTGCCAGATGGTTTTTCCGCGCATCAGTTTTTGCGCGAAATACCACCCCATATCCGGGTGAGCGCCCCCGATGGTGTCGAAGCCACATATCGAGTGGAGCCCCTCGAAGGCCGGTCCCCAGTACTCCTTACATGTTGATTCATTCAGGACGTTGCATGAGGCAAGAACAATCCAGTCGGTCTTCGTGTTCCCCCAGCGCGCCTCGCTGTAGTTCAGTTCGTAATCGTCGGCGGCAGTCCCGAAGACGAACCCGCCCTCCCATCCGTGGCCGGTAAAGAAGGCCAGGTGCGTGTTGTCGATGTAGTCCGAATCCACCCCGCCGAAGGCCGGGTCCTTCCAGTGCCGTTCCATCGCGGTGTCGTTGCCGTTGATAAACTGGCCGGTCCATGAACTCGACCAGTCGAGTGTATTATAGAAGCCCTCGGCCTCCTCGTCGGCGCAGGGGATAGCATCCTGCATGCCGTGGTAGTCGCCCACCCACTCGGCGCAGAAGGAATACGTCCTGTAGTATGAGTGGATCAGGTCTCCCTCTTCCGTCATGTACACCCAGTACGCCTTTCCCGGAAACATCAGGCGCTGGTCGCTGTGGCGGCCCGTCGCACCCCGGATCATGCTGACCTCGTACTCCTGCGTTTCCGCATCGTAGCCGATTGCCGTTGCCCATGCGCCTCCGAGGGGGAGGAGCATGTCCCGCGCGCAGGCCTGATGCACATCCCAGCGCAACAACTATGAACCCCGCCAATAACGCCTTCCGGTTCATTGCATTCCCCTCGTTTTCATGACAATCAGACATCCACTCAAGCGTCGAACTCCCCAGTTGCGATAAAAAAATGAATCAGATGAGATACTGCATCTCGGATTCCTCAACCGCTGAGACGTATTGCCTGTGCACCCCGCTCGGGGTCGCACACGAGAACACGTACACGGGGAGTACGTACTTCTGGGGCTCCGTTTTGATCTCCATCCAGTAGCCGAGCGAGATGTCGCTCACCACAACCTCGTCGTAACCGTCAGGGAGCACCCTCATTACGACGTCGCCGGCAATAAGCCGTTGATACGCCTCTTCCGGCGTCACAATCTTGACATCCCGGACAGGTTCGGGGCTTAGTTCCCGCAGCGAATTTCCGGCGCTCACCACTTCCCCTCTTTCGTTGATGGTTGCACCGACACCTGCATTATACACACGGAGACCCTGGATCTCCTTGATGAACGAGACGTGTTTTGTAAGGTTATACACCGTGGTAGAGATCAGGCCCGTGTGCGCGTACTGATCTTGAACATTCACCTTCTCGAAATGCACATCATCGGGGAGAAGACCCCGCTCCGTCAGGTAATCCGTCACGATTTTGCGGGTCTCCTCATCCGATGGAAGATCCGCCTGTTCATCTGGGAAATCTGGGTACATCTTTTCCGGGATACGATAGAGGAAGGCCCCGGAATTCATGTAGTACTCTAATTCCGCCGCAGGATCTTTTGAATTATCAACAAGCCGAACCTCATCGCCTGACGGCACGGACTTCATCTCCCCGGCTAAACCGAACAGATTGCCGAGACGCCGGACTTCCTCGGATGCGGCCCCGGGAGTGACGGTCTGGTATACCGGATACGAATCGTTTACGACCGGAAACGTTGCAGTAAGAACATAAGACCCCGATGATCCGATGATGTTCGGTATCGAAGGAATGTCGATGATACGTGTCCCTGGCGCTGCCTGTTGCAGGCAGGTCAGCCCGACGCCTGCGACGATGAGTCCCAGCGCAACAACTACGAACCCCGCCAATAACACCTTCCGGTTCATTGCATTCCCCTCGTTTTCATGGCAATCAGATACCCACTCAAGCACCGAACTCTCCAGTTGCGATAAAAAATGGATCAGGTGAGATCCTGCACCTCGGAGGGATCGACCGCCGGTACATATCGGATCACCTGTTCCGTATTGCCATCCCACGAGGCATCGCATGAAAAGACATACACCGGCACAATATACTTTTGGGGGTTGGACGGGATATCCATCCAGTAGCCAAGCGAGATGTTGGTTACCGCTATTTTTTTGTAGTTCTCAGGGAGCGGTTGAACCATGAGATCGCCGGAATTCAATCGCTGATATGCTTGCTCAGGGGTCACAATCTTTACATAGCGGATTGGCTTCGGATCGTATTCCCTCAGCGAACTTCCGACTCTCACCACCTCGCCTTTGTCGTTGATTGTTACTCCGACACCCGCACCATAAACTCGTAATCCTTGGATCTTCTTGAAAAATGTGACGTATTTCGTAAGAATGTATTCAGTCCGAGACGTCTTGTCTGTGATCCCCATCTTATCACCAGCAACCACATCCTCGAAATGCACATTCCCGGGAAGCAAGCCTAGTTCCTTCAGACGATTTGTCGCGATCGTGCGGGCTTCATCGTCCGAGGGGATATTCGCCTCCTTATCAGGGCATTTCGGATATACCTTAGCCGGTATGGAATAATAGACTGCCCCACAATTTGTATAGATCGTGAATTCGGCGGCAGGATCTTTTGATCTGTCGACAAGCCGGATCTTACCATTTGACGGCATGGACCCTATCTCCCCGGATACCCCGAACCGATCAGCGATGCGCCGGATCTCCTCGGTGCTGTCGTCAGGGAGAACAGTCCGGTATATCGGATACGAATCGTTCACGACCGGAAACGGTGCGGCGAGGATATACGGCCCCGATGATCCGATGATATTCGGAATCGAAGGAATGTCAATGATAGGTGTCCCTGGCGCTGCCTGTTGCAGGCAGGTCAGTCCGACACCTGCGACGATGAGTCCCAGCGCAACGATTGCGAATCCGGTTAATAACGCCTTCCGGTTCATTGCATTCCCCTCGTTTTCATGGCAATCAAATATCCATCCAAGCACCGAACTCCCGTGACTACGATTAACAAAAATGGATCAGGTGAGATCCTGCACCTCGGCGGGATCGATCGCCGATACATATCGGACGATTTCTTCCGATTTGCCGTCCCAAACGGCAAGGCCTGAAAAGACATACACCGGCACGATATACTTCTGGGGCTCGGTTTTCGTCTCCATCCAGTAGCCAAGCGAGATGTTGGTCACCACAATCTTATCGTAATCCTCTGAGAGTGGTTGGATCACGACATCTCCGGAAGAAAGTCGCTGGTATGCCTGCTCAGGAGTCACGATCTTCACATCGCGGACGGGTTTCGGATCGAATTTCCGGAGGGTACTTCCGGCACTCACCACTTCGCCGTTTTCCACGATTGTCACCCCGACGCCTGCATGATACACCTGAAGTCCCTGTATTTCTTTGATGAATGATACCTGCTTTGTGAGGGTATATACCGTGTGAGATGTCAAGGTGCTGCTTTCATATGAACATCCTATCCTCACCTCTTCAAAGTGTACATCCTCAGGAAGCAAGCCTCGCTCCTTTAGGTAGGTCGCCGCAATCACACGGGCCTCCTCGTCGGACGGGAGGTTCGGCTGCCTGTCGGGAGTATTGGGGTACTCTTTCTCCGGAATAGAGTACCGGAACGCCCCGGAGTTCGTATAATAATAAAATCTTTCAGCAGAACCTTTTGAATCATCGACAATCTTGGCCTCACCGTTTGATGTTTGAGGTCCTTTCACATCTCCCGATACACCGAACAGATTACCGATGCGCCGGATCTCCTCGGCGCTGGTATCAGGGGGAACGGTTCGGTATACTGGGTACGAATCGTTCACGTCTGGGAACGGTACGGCGAGGATATAAGGTCCCGACGGTCCGAGTATGTTCGGAATCGATGGAGTGCCGAGGGTGTCTGTTCCTGATGCTGTCTGTTGCAGGTAGATCAACCCGCCACCCGCGACAATGATTCCCAGTGCAATGACTGTGAATCCGGTTAATAACGCCTTCCGGTTCATTGTTTTTTCTCTTGTACCCATCATGGCAATCAGGACCTTCACGCAAGCGGCAAACCCCATGACTGCGATAAAAAATGGATCAGGTGAGAACCTGCACCTCAGAGGGATCGACTGCCGGTACGTATCGGAAGACTTCTTCCGACTTGCCGTCCCACAGTGCGTTGCACGAAAAGACGTACACCGGCACGATGTAGTTCTGGGGTTCGGTTTGTGTCGCCATCCAGTAGCCAAGCGAGATGTTGGTCACCACGAGTTTATCGTAATTCTCTGAGAGTGGTTGGATCATGACGTCCCCCGCAGAGAGTCGCTGGTATGCCTGTTCCGGAGTCACGATCTTCACATCACGGACAGGTTCCGGATCGAATTTCCTGAGAGAATTTGAGACGGCCACCACCTCGCCGTTTTCGCCGATCGATACTGTAATACCTGCAGTATACACACGAAGGCCTTGAATTTTCTTTATGAAACGCACATCTTTGGTAAGGTTATATACCGTGACAGAGGTCGGGCTTCTGTTTTGACATGAAGATCCGATGCCCACATCCTCAAAGTATACGTCGGCGGGAAAAAGGCCTCGCTCCAGCAGGTAGTTCGTCGCAATCTCACGAGCCTCTTCGTCGGACGGGAGGTCCGGCTGCCTGTGGGTGGCGTAGGGGTATGCCTTTGCCGGGATGATATACTGGAACGCCCCGGAGTTCGTGTAATAGTACAACCTACCATCGGTTCTTTCAGGCTTTTTCACGTCTTCCGATACCCCAAACAGATCGCCGATGCGTCGTTTCTCCTCGGTGCTGTCGTCAGGGAGAACAGTCCGGTATACCGGATACGAATCGTTCACGACCGGAAACGGTGCGGCGAGGAGATATGGTCCGGATGATCCGATGATATTCGGAACCGAAGGAACGTCTATGATAGGTGTCCCTGGCGCTGCCTGTTGCAGGCAGGTCAGTCCGACACCTGCGACGATGAGTCCCAGCGCAACGATTGCGAATCCGGTTAATAACGCCTTCCGGTTCATTGCATTCCCCTCGTTTTCATGGCAATCAAATATCCATCCAAGCACCGAACTCCCGTGACTACGATTAACAAAAATGGATCAGGTGAGATCCTGCACCTCGGCGGGATCGATCGCCGATACATATCGGACGATTTCTTCCGATTTGCCGTCCCAAACGGCAAGGCCTGAAAAGACATACACCGGCACGATATACTTCTGGGGCTCGGTTTTCGTCTCCATCCAGTAGCCAAGCGAGATGTTGGTCACCACAATCTTATCGTAATCCTCTGGAAGTGGCTGGATCACGACGTTCCCGGAAGAAAGTCGCTGGTATGCCTGTTCCGGAGTTACGATCTTCACATCGCGGACAGGTTTTGGATCGAATTTCCTGAGGGTACTTCCGGCACTCACCACTTCGCCTCGTTCGTTGATTGTTAACCCAACACCTGCACCATAGACACGGATACCCTGAATCTCCTGGACGAATGATACGTGCTTTGTAAGGTTATACACGGTGTGGGATGTTGGGGTTACATGCCCATATCTATCTCGAACGCTCACACTCTCAAAATACACGTTATCGGAAAGAAGACCTCGTTCCTGCAGGTAGTTCGTCGCAATCGCACGGGTTTCTTTGTCCGAGGGGAGAACCGCCTCTCCGTCAGGGAATTTCGGATGCAACTTACCTGGGATGGAATACGTAAATGCCCCGGAATTCGTATAGTACCGTAATTCCTCCACAGGATCTTTTGAATCATCAACAAGCCGAACTACATTGTCTGACGGCACAGGCTTTAGCTCCCCGGATACTTCGAACCGATTGCCGATGCGTCGGATCTCCTCGGTGCTGGTATTTGGGGGAATGGTCCGGTATACGGGGTAGGAATCGTTCACGTCCGGGAACGGTGCGGCGAGGACATAGGGTCCTGATGACCCGATGATATTCGGAATCGAAGGAATGTCAATGATAGGTGTCCCTGGCGCTGCCTGTTGCAGGCAGGTCAGTCCGACACCTGCGACGATGAGTCCCAGCGCAACGATTGCGAATCCGGTTAATAACGCCTTCCGGTTCATTGTTTTTCCCTCGTTTTCATAGCGATCAGACATCCATCCCAGCGCCGAACTCCCATGGTTGCGATAAAAAATGGATCAGGTGAGACCCTGCACCTCTGACGGATCGACTGCCGGTACGTATCGGAAGACTTCTTCCGATTTGCTGTCCCACATTGCGTTGCACGAAAAGACGTACACCGGCACGATGTAGTTCTGGGGCTCGGTTTGTGTCGCCATCCAGTAGCCAAGCGAGATGTTGGTCACCACGAGTTTATCGTAATCCTCTGGAAGTGGTTGGATCATGAGGTCCCCTGCGGAGAGTCGCTGGTATGCCTGTTTCGGGGTTATGATCTTCACATCGCGGATCGGTTTCGGATCGAATTCCCTGAGGGAATTCGAGACAGCTACCACCTCGCTGTTTTCGCCGATCGCTACGCCGATCCCTGCGTTCTGCACTGGGAGGCCCTCGATCTCCTCCACGAAAATTACGAGTTTTGTGAGGATATACTCCGCTCCACCAGGGGCTGCGCTTCCGTCTACAAACGAAGATCCAACACTCACACCCGTAGCGTGAATGTCACCGGAAAGAAGTCCGTGTTCCTTCAGGTAGTCCATCGCGATCACGCGGGCTTCTTCGTCGGACGGAATGTCCGGCTGCCGGTGAGTGGCGTAGGGGAACGCCTTCAGTGTGATGTACTGGAAGGCCCCGGAGTTCGTTTCGAATAATAATAGTGTATAGTCTTTTGATGTATCAATAATCCGAACCTCGCCAATAGAAGGCCGGGATTTCATCTCCCCCGACACGTTGAATAGATTGCCAATGCGTCGGATTTCCTCAGTACTGATGTTTGGGGGAACCGTCCGGTAGACGGGATAGGAGTCATCCACGTCCGGGAACGGTGCGGCGAGGATATAAGGTCCCGACGGTCCGAGTATGTTCGGAATCGATGGAGTGCCGAGGGTGTCTGTTCCTGATGCTGTCTGTTGCAGGTAGATCAACCCGCCACCCGCGACAATGAGTCCCAGTGCAATGACTGCGAATCCGGTTAATAACGCCTTCCGGTTCATTGCATTTCCCTCGTTTTCATGGCAATCAGATACCCACTCAAGCACTGAACTCTCCAGTTGCGATAAAAATGGATCAGGTGAGACCCTGCACCTCGGAGGGATCGACCGCCGGTACATATCGGATCACCTGTTCCGTATTGCCATCCCACGAGGCATCGCATGAAAAGACATACACCGGCACAATATACTTTTGGGGGTTGGACGGGATATCCATCCAGTAGCCAAGCGAGATGTTGGTTACCGCTATTTTTTTGTAGTTCTCAGGGAGCGGTTGAACCATGAGATCGCCGGAATTCAATCGCTGATATGCTTGCTCAGGGGTCACAATCTTTACATAGCGGATTGGCTTCGGATCGTATTCCCTCAGCGAACTTCCGACTCTCACCACCTCGCCTTTGTCGTTGATTGTTACTCCGACACCCGCACCATAAACTCGTAATCCTTGGATCTTCTTGAAAAATGTGACGTATTTCGTAAGAATGTATTCAGTCCGAGACGTCTTGTCTGTGATCCCCATCTTATCACCAGCAACCACATCCTCGAAATGCACATTCCCGGGAAGCAAGCCTAGTTCCTTCAGACGATTTGTCGCGATCGTGCGGGCTTCATCGTCCGAGGGGATATTCGCCTCCTTATCAGGGCATTTCGGATATACCTTAGCCGGTATGGAATAATAGACTGCCCCACAATTTGTATAGATCGTGAATTCGGCGGCAGGATCTTTTGATCTGTCGACAAGCCGGATCTTACCATTTGACGGCATGGACCCTATCTCCCCGGATACCCCGAACCGATCAGCGATGCGCCGGATCTCCTCGGCGCTGGTATCAGGGGGAACGGTCCGGTATACTGGGTACGAATCGTTCACGTCTGGGAACGGTGCGGCGAGGATATAGGGTCCTGATGACCCGATTGCTGTCGGAAACGAAGGCATTCCAACACCCTCGGCTTCCGTTGTGTGTTGCAACGAGACAAATCCTATACATGAGACAGCGATTCCCAGTGCAATGACTGAAAATACAGTGATTAGTGTTTTCTGCGTCATTTCCTTCCTCTTAATCAATATTGACATGCATGGATCCAATCGTACACTTGGCTATCGACAGGCGGATCATCTTGAAGTTGTGATCCATGACCCCAGATATGTTCATCTCTGCAATCCAGGGTTTCACCAAAAACCCTCACCCTAATAGGAGGATAGTGTGTTATTTCAGTTGCATTGAACCAAGCATCCACGACTTTTGATCCACTGAGGAGTTCGTGAGCAAGGGCCGCTCCGTCATTCATATCCCAACCTTCAGTCTCAAATCCACATACAAGACGGACTCCGTTCATCGCCCTGGGATTCTTGAAATATACGGAAGTGTTTGTAGTGTGACACCCATGGAGGAATATCCACTCAAGATCGTTATCCCCCCATGAGCAGTCTTCAAACTCCATAAAGTCACCAACACCACTAAGTACCAAAAAGTTAGGTGCACCGTGGCTTGCACTGAGAGCGACGTCAACCCCATCGATATATTGCCGGTCAAAGGCCTCTGTAAAGTGGAACCCTTGGACATTATGGTCCCCGTACTCAAACATCGGGATCCAGCCTCCCTCTTCAACAAGCGTGTTGTAGAACCCGCGCGAGGTGTTGCTGCTTTGTGAGAGTGGATTTTGCCAGTTAAAATCGTAATTATCGACCCACTCCACCCCGACCTGGGGATAATCAAGATCGTGATAATCCTTCGTCGCTTTCAGAGGAACCAGAGTTGCCTCTTCCGTCATGTACACCCAGTACGCCTTTCCTGGAAACATCAGGCGCTGGTCGCTGTGGCTGCCTGTTGCCCCCCGGATCATGCTGACCTCGTACTCCTGCGTTCCCGCATCATAGCCGATTGCCGTTGCCCACGCGTTCCTGAGGGAAATGAGCGTGTCCCGTGCACTTTCCTGGCTCAAACCATAGAAGCCGACAACGTTCCAGCCTGGATAGAGGTGTTTTGTCGCTCCCGTCTGCTCCTCTACGGGCTTGAAGTAGAGCGGGATCTGGTACGACCCGTTTGCGTAAATCCATATTCCCTCGAGCGGTATGAACTCTTCCTGCGAGCTCATCGCCTCCCAGCCACTCGAACCGTTGTACCAGAGAACGGAGTGGCCGGCCGTGTCCACCTCGTCGAAGACCGCTATCGTGTCATGCCCGTCGGCGAGCCAGAGCGGCGTCGAGACGAGGTTCCACCCCGGATACAGGATCAGCGTGCTCGATAACGGATCGAAGACAGTTGCCGGATACAACCCGCCCCCATCCCGCGCTATCGGCGATCTCGACGGCTCCCATCCCGGCGGATAGGGAGGGACCAGATCCTCCACGGCGATGGGCCCGGCAGATGTCATAACTATCGCCGTACCCTCTCCATCCGGGGCGGCGGCGCCGGGGCCGGATCCCTCATCCGTCCGGAATACGGACAGATCTTTCTCCTGCTGCTCCTCACCCAGTACAGGTGCAACCGCGATACCGGCGACGAGCAGCACGATGAGCGCTCGCACCAGGTATCCGGAAATGTCTGTGGTTCGCATCGTTACCTCCTTTCGTTCCGTGAATGGAGGCACGGAGAAAGGGTTATTTACCTAGATTACCCATTCTTTCATGCCTTCGGGCCGCAGGGGGTTCTTCATTTGCGGTGATCGATCCCCCTGTGACAATGGGAGGCTTTGCGGGTCCCCTATATAGCATTTCTGTCACAATCCTCTACACGTCCGGGCACCGGGACCGATTCCGGACCTTCACCCGCCGCCGCGCGTGAAACGGTCTGCCGTGCAGGCTCCTTAAATCGGGATTCAGCAAAAAAGAGGCGGAGTTTTAAACCCGCGCGATCCGCCCGACCGCTTCCTGGAGTCTCTCCATCGACGTCGCGTAGGAGAGCCGGAGCCAGCCGGGGGTGCCGAACGCCGTCCCCGGGGTGACCGCCACGTGGGCGTCGTGGAGCCACGACCGGGCGATCGCCATGTCGTCGCCCTCGACGTTCACGTAGGCGTAGAAGGCGCCGTCCGCCGGAGCAGTGGCGTAACCGAGGTCGCGGAGCGCCGGTATGATGTAGTCGCGCCGGCGCTCGAACTCCTGGCGCATCGCTTCGACGCAGTCCTGGCAGCCTTCGAGCGCGGCGACCGCCCCGAACATCGCAAACGTCGTCGGGTGGGATATGGTGTGCTGCTGCACCTTCTCCATCTGCCGGATGACCGGCCGGGGAGCGACCGCGTAGCCGATCCGCCACCCGGTCATCGCGTAGGCCTTCGAGAACCCGTTGACGGTGATCGTCCGCTCCGCCATATCCCCGAGGGAGGCGATCGATACCGGCTCCTTCCCGTAGACCAGTTTCTCGTAGATCTCATCGGAGAGCGCGAAGAGGTCGTGGTCCTGGCAGATATCGGCGATCAGACGGATTGAGTCTGCATTCAGCACCGCGCCGGAGGGGTTCGATGGGGAGTTAACCACAATCATCCTCGTCCGGGGGCCGACGGCCTCAAGAAGGGTGTCGTCGATCTGGAAGGTCTCAGGGGAGAGGGCGTGATGCCGGACATCCGCGCCCGCGATCCGGGCGCAGGGCTCGTAGGAGACCCAGGAGGGGTCGAGGATGAGCACCTCGTCCCCGGGGTTCAGTACAGCCTCCATCGCCTCGTAAATGGCATCCTTCGCCCCACAGGTGACAATCACCTCATCCTGCTTTGCGGAAAACCCGTTCTCCTGCGTGATCTTCTCGGCGATAGCACCCGTCAGTTCCGGAATGCCGGCGCTCGGCGCGTAGTGGGTCTCCCCGCGACGGAGGGCGTCGATGCATGCATCCTTGATGTGCTGCGGCGTATCGAAGTCCGGCTCCCCGATGGAGAGGCTGATGACGTCGATGCCCTCCTGCGCCATCCGTTTCGCCGCGTTCGATATCTCGATGGTTGCGGAGGGAGGGATGCCCGCAATCTTCTCCGACAGGCTCCTCATCCCAATCGCTGGACCATCTTCACGGCCGACTCGACGGCACGCTTGGCGTAGTCGATACGCTCGGTCGCTTCCATCCGGGTCATCCCCGGCCCGGATATGCCAAGAGAGACGGGTTTGTCGTACTCGAGGGAGAGGTCGATGATCTTCCGGGCGGCATGCTGAACCACGATCTCATCGTGCTGGGTAGCGCCCTCGATGACGCACCCGATGGTGACGACCGCATCGACGTTCCCGGCTTTGAGCATCTTCTTGATGGCAAGCGGCATATCGTAGGCGCCGGGGACGTAGAACGTCTCGGTCACCTCCGCACCGAGGAAGTTCGCGTGTTCCCGGGCCTCGATCTCCATCATATAAGTGATGTCACGGTTGAACTCCGCGACGACAAATCCAAGTTTTATCGTCATTCCAATCAATCCTTGTGGTACTACTCGCACCGGATACTGATAATCCTCACTTTTTGTGTTAGAGGCGTGCGGGCCCGACGTCCTCGAACCCCTGCCGCTGGCCGGTCCCGGCGAGTTTCTCGAGCTCCTTCGGGTAGAGCGCAAGCCGGACGGCGTTCGCGGCATGCTCCCGGGTCCGCTGCTCCATCAGCCAGGCAAGTTCCTTTGCGTCCTTCGCCTCGTCCTCGTGGACGAAGACCTCGATGATGTGTTTATTGGTCAGAAGCTGGCAGAGGATGAGGCCCTGAGAGGCCTCGTGGGCGCAGACCTTGTCCTTCTCGGCTCGCCCGGGCATCCCGAGCGCCATCACGAGGTCGCACCCCCGCTCATCAATCAGCTTCTTGCAGGCCACCGGGAGATCCTTGATGCCGGGGACAACGTAGCGCTCAAGTCCCACGCTCGCGTGCTTGCGGATCTCGTCCGCGGCGATCCTGCCCATGTCGACCCGGGCAAACGTTGTGTCAGCGATCCCGATCTTCATCCGAGAAGCACCCCGGCGGCCGCCTCGACGCCGTCGCCGGCCTCAAATCCGGACTTTTTGAGGGTGAACTGGACGGCCGCGAGGGTAGCGAGGATCTCCTGCGCCCCGACACCGCCCATGGTGCCGATCCGGAAGATCTTGCCCTTGAGGTGGTCCTGGCCACCGGCGATCTCGATCCCGAACTTCTTGACAGTTCCCCGGAGGTCCTTGTCGGTGATGCCGCCCGGGATTCGCATGGCGGTCGCGGTATTCGAGTAGGCGTGGTGTGCATCGAGCGTCGGGAAGAGATCGACGCCCCATCCCTTCGCCGCGGCACGGACGGCGTCGGCCATCCGGCGGTGGCGGGCAATCCTCGCCGGGACGCCTTCTTCCTCGATCATCTTACACGCCTCGTGCAGCGCGAGGAAGAGCGGGACCGCCGGGGTGTAGGGAGTCTCCATCGAGGTACCGCTCCCGCTCTTCCGGTAAGCGGCCATATCGAGGTAGAAGGGGCGCTTCTCCGATATCCGGTCCCAGGCGCGGTCGCCGACAGCGATGGCGGCGAGGCCCGCCGGGGCGGCGAGGCACTTCTGCGAGCCGACGACGGCGATGTCAACCCCCCATCTGTCCATCTGGACGTCGTCGCCGCCGATGGAGGTGACCCCGTCCATGATGAAGAGCGCGTCGTGTTTCCGGGCGAGTTTGCCGACCTCAGGTGCGGGGTTCCTGATACCGGCGCTCGTCTCGTTGTGGACCATGGTGACGACCTCAGCCCCGGCCTCGAGTTCCCGTTCCAGGCCTGCAAGGTCGAGCGGCGTCCCCCATTCCGATTCGAGGGTGGTGACGCTGCCGTAACGCTCTCCGATCTTCGCGAAGCGGTCCCCGAACTTGCCGTTCACGAGCGAGACTATCCGTTTTTCCCGCGCGAAGTTGGCGACGCCAGCCTCCATCCCGGCGCTTCCCGAGCCGCTGATGATGTAGAGTTCATTCTCGGTGCCGAAGAGAGTCTTTAGTATCCTGGCGCAGTCCGCATACGCAGCCCCAAATTCGGGACCGCGGTGGTTGATAGCCTGCCGCGTCATGGCGGCACGTACCCGCTGCGGGATGGGTACCGGCCCGGGGATCATCAGGAGTGGTTCGTGTTCCATGCTAGATCAGTCCATAGCGTCTCATCGGAGACAGACACTGTTCCTGGAAGGAGTTTGGATGTGAATTCATATCAACCTCTCCACCATGCGATACCGGCAGGGAGTCGCTATCAAGTCAACTACCCCCCTAACGCAGGGGGCTTGCAGCTGGGGCCCCTTGCGGGGCACAGGGCTGCACTTTAATCGGTGCGAAGGTTGATGGTTCAAAAGTCGTCCTTATTCGCACGGGCCGGTTGACGCGGCCCCTACCGATTATCCGTGGCACCACGGAATCACCGGCTACCTTTCTCAAATGGTTCAGAGCGCCGTTGACGTCGGCGTTGATCAGGGTGCCCAGAGCACTCCGGTACAGCCCGCGCCGGATCCGTCGTTTCCTTCCGTAGGGGGGTTTGCGGATCGGATCGAGGTTGAGCGCATCGACCTGCGAGGTGTAGGCTTCCGAGTGGGAGTCGTCGAACCGGATCCCGT
>ENA-UOOI01000701-UOOI01000701.1-fermentation-metagenome-genome-assembly--contig:-NODE-701-length-41038-cov-4.159774_pt1 | contig 41038 bp, 42 predicted proteins | sample MGYA00245779_ERZ724027 | MGnify/ENA primary metagenome ERZ724027 (study PRJEB28704, sample SAMN03018318) | fermentation metagenome | biome: anthropogenic terrestrial biome; feature: soil; material...
ATGAAAATTGCCGGTGCCTTTATTTGAATTATACATATTTATCGGGAGGCAATAGATGCATGACAATTAAAGAGAATATAGACACAATATTAGAGAAAGTTAATCGAGCCTGTGAAAAGTCAAATCGCAGCAGCAATGAAATAAAACTTATTGCAGTTACCAAAACAGTTGACATAAATAGGATACTGGAAGCTTTGAAATGCAACATAAAATCGATTGGCGAGAACAAGGTGCAGGAAATGACAGAAAAATATCGGCATATAGGCAACATGGCAGAGTGGCATATGATAGGGCACCTTCAAACTAATAAGGTGAAGCATATTATAGATAAAGTATCGATGATACAATCTGTGGACAGCTTGAAACTTATGAATGAAATAAACAAAAGATGTAAAGATATCGATAAAGTAATCGATATACTTATTGAAATAAATATAGGAAGGGAAAGTACAAAATATGGAATAGACCCTTCGGATATTTTAAACTTTATAAAAGAAGCGCCAAAATATGAGAACATAAGAGTCAAAGGCTTGATGACAGTAGCACCGGCACTTGCCAATAAAGAGGAAGTAAGACCGTATTTCAAGGAAATGAAGAAAATTTTTGATGAATTGAAGGACTTGAGTATTAAAAATGTCGAAATGAAATATCTATCGATGGGTATGACGGGCGATTTTGAGATTGCAGTCGAAGAAGGCTCAAATATGATCAGGATAGGTACGGGGATCTTTGGTCCAAGGGATTACTCAAAAAAATAGGATAAACAAGGGAGGTTATAAAATGAGTAATGGTTTTGTCAATAAAGTGCTTGATATTTTTGGAATGGGTGATGAAGACAGCGAAAGGGAGATAGATGGCGAGGCAGAAAACAGAGATGAAGATGAAGAGATAGAGGTAATACAAAATAGTAAAAAAAACAGGGTTTTAAGTATACATTCAAACCAAAATGCAAAGATTGTTATCATAGAGCCTGCAGCATATGATGAAATAACGAATCTTTGCGATTGCCTCAAAAACAGAAAGATTGTTATAGCAAATCTAAAAAACCTTGACCAGAAATTGGCACAAAGATTTGTAGATTTTGCAAGCGGTGCTGCCTATGCGCTTGACGGTGATGTGCAGCAGGTGTCCTGTGGAATACTTCTTTTGACCCCAAGCAATGTCGATGTTACATCGGATCTGAAAGAGGAACTTTCAAGCAAGGGCATATTCAACTGGACTGCTAAATAGGCGTGGGCATATTAATTGGATAAAAGAACCGGTATAATCAAATACTTTAATTCGCCTGAGGATAAGGAATTTGCTTCAAAAATCATCGACACTATAGAGCAGGCCAGGAAAAATCGCGATGTAAAGTATACGCAGTTTTTAGATCCGGCACAGATAAAAATGGCCGAAAAAATAATTGAGCAGTTTGACGGCATAAAATACACAATCTCGTCCGGCATCGAAAACTGTGAAAGGAATATAATCGCTGTTTATCCTGACTATGCAAGCTTTGAGGAGATCAAACTGCCTTTAGATGCAATTTGCATATCGTATAATACCAAATTTGAGAAGATCGGCCATAGGGATGTGCTTGGAGCTATAATGAGCCTGGGAATAAAACGTGAAAAGGTAGGGGATATTTTCTTCAATGATAATAGATGCTTTATTGTCGTTTATAAAGATATAAGTTATTATGTACTTACAAATATGACGAAGATAAAGCATACGCCGGTTAAAGCTGAATACATAGATTTTAAGGATATTAAAAGCAGGGAGTATGAATATAAGGATGTAATGTCGAATGTCGCTTCATTGCGTTTAGACTCGGTGCTCTCCAGCGGTTTTGGTGAATCAAGACGAAGTATATCGAATGAAATTTTAAATGGAAATGTAAAAGTCAATTGGGAAGTTACAGAGGAGCCTCATTTTATAGTGCAGGAAGGGGATACTATATCTTTAAGAGGCAGGGGAAGAATTATACTGTATAAAGTTCTGGGAACTACTAAAAAGGGGAGAATCAATATATTAATTAAGAAAGTAATTTGATGGAGGTGTTTTTATGGGAATAACTCCTATGGATATAAACAATAAGGAATTCAAAAAGTCATTTAGAGGCTATGATATAGATGATGTTGATGATTTTCTCGAACAGGTGGTTGAAGATTATGAGAAGCTGTTTAAGGAAAATGGCGCTTTAAGGGAAAAAATGGCAACTCTCTCTGAAAAGATAGAACATTATTCTAAAATCGAAATGACATTGCAAAATACACTTGTTCTTGCCCAGGGAGCAGCTGATCAAGCCAAATCCAATTCACAGAAGGAAGCTGAGCTCATAATAAAAAATGCAAATGATACCGCTCAGAGGATTATTGATCAGGCGCATACCGAAGTTGTGAGGATAACCAGTGAGTATGAGAAGGTAAAAAAGGAGTTTCAACTGTTTAAATCGAAATATAAAAACTTCATTCAGACTCAGCTTGATATATTGAGTGAGATAGATGATGAAGAAGATGAAAGCTCGGACAGCACTGCCGATGATGCCAAAGAAGCTTCAAAAACGAATAATGTTGTAGACAGCGATAATAATGCATATTAAAAAAAGCCTGAAAGGGCTTTTTTTAATATGCATTATTATTATGGTTAAAAAATAAATAAATGGAGAAATTATTTTTGAGAATATATAAAGCTAGAATCTGAGTAAAAAACGCCCAGAAGAATACAAATCAATATATGAATTGGGATTTAAGATGATTCAAAGTGCGATATAGCGATTTCAGATAAATTCTATAAATTAGACTGAATGGAGGAATACTATGGATCGTAAAGATATTGAGTACTTTAAAAAAAGGCTGGAAGATGAAAAAGCGGATATTGAAAGAAAGATCAAACGCATAGATGAAAACCTTGGCGTCGGAGATTCATTGAGAGATGGAATATCGGAATTATCATCCTACGACAACCATCCTGCCGATATCGCCAGCGAGACATTTGAGGCAGAAAAAAACAGAGCGCTCAAGGCAAATGAGATGAATTACTTTAAGAGGATTGAGGACGCCCTTGAAAGGATAAATAACGGAAAGTACGGAATATGCGAAATCTGTGGCAGGGAAATTGAGAAAGAGAGATTGAATGCGGTGCCGTATGCAAACCTGTGCATAGACTGTGAAAAAACAAAAAAGCAAAACTATAAGACTTATAGTAAAGATAGGCCTGTAGAGGAGGAAGTATCCGGATATCCATTTAGTAAAAACGGCATGAGCGAAGAAGATTATACGGGATATGACGGAGAGGATACATGGCAGGAACTTGAAAGCTATAATTCAATTAATTATATGCTTCAGGATGATGATGAGGATGAAAACATGCAGGGAGTAGTTGAAAAAACAGATAAGATAAGCAATGAACAGTATAAAAGGCAGCTTTAGGAATGTCTGATATCCGATATAGCTTATTAGTTTGTGGGCTGATATCTGTGGCTTCTAAGTCACAAGGTAGGCCCACTTAAGATTTTTGAGCCATAAAACCCATTGGAGATTCGATGCTTGTTGTATTTTAGAAATATATATATAATTTAAGTGGAGGCATTAGATCAGATGTTTTTAATAATTACAGCTTTAATTGTAATAATCGATCAGGTAACAAAGTATTTGGCATATATATATCTTCAGCCTCAAAATACAGTACCGGTCATAAATAATTTTTTTTATTTGACATATTTTCAAGGTACCGAAACAGCGGCTAACATCCTAAGCGATAAGAGGATGGTGTTGAATGGCAGGTTTGCGTCGCTTATTATATTAATTGTGGTATTGTTCATAGCGATTTATGTGTGCAGGAGCACTATAATAAATATAAATTTTAAAATAGGCATAACACTGGTAATATCTGGGGTTATCTCTAACCTTATAGATAAAATAAGATCAGGATATGTTGTTTATTTTATAGATTTTGATATTTATCCTGTATTCAATTTTGCAGATTTTGCAGTGATACTGGGTTTTTTCTATATATTGTTTATTGTATTTTTGGAAACTAAAAATGTTTGATAAAAGAGGACTAAATATGGAGCATAAAAAGTTGATATCGAGAGCCGATGGTGAAAGGGTTGATACATATATATCCAAAAATATTGCTGAATTATCGAGAAGTTATATAAAAAAATTGATTGAAAATCGGCAAATATTGGTTAATAATAAAAGTATAAAGCCGGATTATAGATTAAAAATCAATGATGTGATACTGATAGATATACCTGAACCTGTAAAATTAGATGTAAAAGCCGAAGATATAAAGCTGGATATACTGTATGAAGATGAAGATGTCATAGTTGTTAACAAACCACAGGGGATGGTTGTCCATCCTGCGGCAGGCAATTATTCGGGAACACTTGTAAATGCCTTGCTTAAACATTGTACAAACCTATCAGGAATAAACGGCGTATTGAGGCCGGGCATAGTGCACAGGATAGATAAGGATACAAGCGGAGCATTGTTGGTTGCAAAAAATGACAGAGCTCACAGAATACTTGCAGAGCAGATAAAAAATCATACGGTAAACAGAAAATACATAGCCATCGTTGAAGGTATAATAAGGGTGGATTCGGGTACAATTGAAGGAGCAATTGGAAGAAGCCATAAAGATAGGTTGAAGATGGATGTTGTTCCGGGAGGGAAACCTGCCATAACTCATTTCAAAGTCATGGAAAGATTTAAAAATGAGACGCTTATAGAGGTAAGGCTTGAAACCGGCAGGACGCATCAAATAAGGGTACATATGTCCCACATAGGCCATCCCTTACTTGGTGATCCCTTATATGGATACAAAAATCAAAACTTTAACCTTAAAGGACAGGCATTACATGCTGCATTGATTGGATTCATACACCCGTCAAGCGGCAAATATATGGAGTTTAAAGCTCCGCTTCCCGAGTATTTCAAGGATTTAATCGACTATTTAAGAAGTATTGCATGATAAATACATTTTCAGAGGAGTCATTAGAATATGGGACGTACAAATATAAAATATACACCCTTAGGATAGAACTTTATAGAAAGAGATGATTGATTTGATTGAGAAAGCCAAGATAATGGATGAGAAGGGCATAACGAGAGCCTTAATAAGGATTTCCCATGAAATTATCGAAAGAAATAAGGGGGTACAGGATGTTGCTTTAATAGGCATAAAAAGAAGAGGGGTACCTCTTGCAAAAAGAATTTCCGATGAAATATATAAAATTGAGAATGTAAGATTAAATGTAGGCATACTTGATATCACCCTATACAGGGATGATTTAAGCTCATTGCATGACCAGCCCGTTGTAAACAGTACAAGTATAGACTTTGACATAAAAGATAAGGTACTTATACTTGTGGACGATGTATTATATACGGGAAGAACGGTACGGGCCGCAATGGATGCATTGATACATATCGCAAGGCCAAAATCCATCCAGCTGGCGATACTTATAGACAGAGGGCATAGGGAACTCCCTATAAGGGCGGATTATGTGGGTAAAAATGTACCGACATCTAAAAGCGAAATAGTATGTGTCAATTTATCCGAAGTTGACGGTTATAATGAAGTTGTAATAAATGAGCTATAGGAGGAGAATATTCCTCTCCTATAGCTATTCTATTCTTTTCATATTGCTTATAACGTTATCATCCGGTGTTATATATATTGTTTTGTTCGTATAGTAAATTACCATGCCGGGTTTTGCACCGGAAGGTTTTTTAACGTTTTTCCTTTCCGTATAATCAACCGGTACATTTGATGAATTTTTGGCTTTACTGTAAAAGGCCGCCAAGCTTGCAGCTTCAATAATAACTTTTTGATCGACTGCTTTGTTTGAAGTCCTGATTATAACATGGGATCCCGGTATATTTTTAGTGTGCATCCATATGTCGGAGGGGTTTGAAAGCTTGAATGTCAGGAAATCGTTCTGAACGTTATTTTTACCGACATAGATATCCGTACCGCTTTCCGAAACAAAATGAAGAGGTTTTGACTGGGTTCTTTTTCTCGATGCAGTCTTTTTCCTTTTCTTTATATAGCCCTGTGAAACAAGCTCATTTCTTATTTCTTCTATTTCATCATCTTCAGTACAATTTTGCAGATTGATAAGCTGGTTTTCAAAGTATTCTATTTCGTTTAAGTTTTCTTCTTCCTGCACTTTGACGGCTTTCTCCGCATTTTTATATTTATTGTATATTTTATAATATTTTTGGGCATTTTGTACAGGCGTCAGCATGATATCAAGGGGTATATCGATAAAGCTTCCTTTCTCATCAAAATAATTCAGTGCTTTTATATTATTGTCTCCTTTTTTTATGCTGTATAAATTTGACATTATGAGGTCGGCATTTATTTTCCATTTGTCCTTGCTGCTGCATTGGAGAAGCTTTTCTTTTTGTATGGAAAGCTTTTTGAGGCACCTGTTTAAATTGTTGTTGACGACTCTTAATATGTCTGCTGATTTTTGCTTGATTCTATCGGCTTTATCCTTATTATAAAAGAACTTTTCAATTGTTTCCGAAATACTTTTGTATGAATCTGACTTAAAATTACCCAGATAGCGAAGCCTGAATGAATAAAAGTCGGTGGCATGAGAGTCATCATAATAAATGCAAGGCTCAAAGCTTTTATCTATTATTTTTTGAATAAAAGCTTTTACGGAATCCATTAAAGCATCCGTTTTTTCCCCCGATAGATTTAAAATAGAAAATCCGCTTCCGATTCCGGCATTGTTTATTATTTCCCTGGATGCAAAAATACTTATTCCTTCTATATTATTTGCAATGAATTTCTCGGTTTTTAAATCCTGAGTGTTTTTGCTGATCCTTTCCATCAGGTCATCGCAGTTAAATTCAAGGGGATTTATCTTATCCTGCTTGGGAGGATACTTATAGGCGATTCCAGGCATAATCTGCCTGAAACTGCTCATATCGGACGTTATATGTTTTATACTGTCTACAACGGTATTGCTTTTTTCATCTATCAATATGATATTGCTGTGTCTGCCCATTATTTCGCAAGTAAGAATTTTATTCGATAAAATTCCGAGATCATCATAGCACTCTATATAGATCTTAATAATCCTGTCTAAATTGAACTGTTCTATATTTATAATTTTACCGCTTATTATATGCTTTCTTAACACCATGCAAAACATAGGTGCGTTTATGGGGTTTCGTTTATTTGTATTTGTAAGGTGAACTCTCGGATAATTAGGGCTCGCAGACAAAAGAAGCCTGAAATTTTCATTCTTATTCCTGATGCTTAATATAACCTCGTCTGTTTCAGGCTGTGATACTTTATCTATTTTGCCGCCTGTAAGGGTGCTTTTAAGTTCACTTGCGATGTTCCTTGTGACTACTCCGTCAATTGGCATTTTGATTCCTCCAGAATAAATCCATATGTTATAATAAATTTGTAATTCGTAATTTGAAATCAGGCATAAATAGGATTATGTTATTTTGAGCAACAAATGAGCATTATGAGAGTTTTGATAAGTTCTTGGCCTTGCTGCCGCAAAAGAATCCTTAGAGCTTTTGATTGTCTGAGCGTAGGCGAGTTTCAAAAGCTCTTGGATTCTCAAAGTTGCTGGCCTTAGAACTTACAAAACTTGAATCTGACGAATGAGTGTTCAAAATAACATAATCTTGAATTACGGATTGAAATTCATAATAAATAATAAAACTTTATGATTTCATTTTAAGGCATTTGGAGCATATTTTAAAGGGGTGATTTATATGATTTTTACCAAGATGCAGGGTACAGGCAACGATTTTATCGTTATTGAAGATTTTGAATGCAAATATAAAAAATATTATTCTCAAATGGCAAAAAAATTATGTGACAGGCATTTTGGCGTCGGAGCGGATGGATTATTGATCGCAAGCAAATGCGATGATGCAGATGCTTTCATGTTTATATATAATTCAGACGGTTCTTTGGCTGAGATGTGCGGAAACGGCGTGAGATGTTTTGCAAAATATATATATGACAGGCATCTTACCGATAAAACAACAGTAAAAATAGGCACATTGGATGGATTAAAGGAAGTTCAGTTGATTCTTGAAAATGGAAATGTGGCTAAAGCAAAAGTCAATATGGGTACTCCGAGGTTTGAAACCAAAAATATACCTGCTGTTTTTAATAAAAATATAATATTGAACGAACCTGTTAAAATAGATTCATATTCATTCAATATCACATCGTTATCAACCGGTGTTCCCCATACCGTTATATTTGTTTCAAGTCTTCCTGAAGATAGGTATATAAAGAAAATAGGCCCTATGGTTGAAAATTACGATATCTTCCCTGAAAAAACAAACGTGAATTTTGTCCTTGTAAAAAACGGAAATGAATTTTATATGAAAACATGGGAAAGGGGAGCAGGATTGACTCTTGCCTGCGGCACAGGAGCATGTGCATCCCTGGCGGCGTGTGTGATTAACGAAAAAACGCAAAATGCAGCAATAGCCCATGTCCCTGGCGGGGATCTTTTTCTGGAATGGGATAAGAGCAGCAATAATATTTATATGACAGGCCCTGCTTTAACTGTTTTTAAAGGCGATTACTTTTTGAATATTTGTCCTCTTTTTGTTGATTAAAATTGGAATATATAGATAAAGAAGGAATAATATTATACCACAAGGTAATTTCTTTGAAGGAGGAACAAATTTGAAGTTTGTCTCTAAAATATTATTAGTAGCTTTAGCTATCGGCATTTGTGCAGGTTTTAGCGGATGTACCAAAAATACAGACTCCACAAATATACAGCTGGAAAACGATGAGGAAGGGAAAATACTGATTACAGTAAAAGATAAATCTTCTCAAAAACCGGTAAGCGACGCAAATGTTATTATTGTCGGTATGGATGACTACTTCAAGACAAATGACAAGGGACAGTCACCGGAAATTTCTTTAAAGATAAACAAGGACTTATATAAAAAATACGGCGATACTTTATATAAAAAGGCTCCATCAGGTTCTGCGACAGTTATAGTATCAAAGGATGGATATAAGGATTATATCTTATTCAACAAGCCTGTATATGCCGGATACAGTGCCAATAATGTGAACATACAAATGTCTAAGTCAACAGATAAAGATAAGGGTAAATATACTATCGATGTTCAGTATCCCCATGATCTATGGGTGAAGGAGCTTGTAGCCCATTGCAAGGAAATAAACGGAGAAAATGCCGGCAATGGCGAATATAAAATAGGAGTGGGCGTAAAGGATGCCAATTCGAAATCCTTGGAAGGCGCGTTTGTCACAATACCGGAACTTGGCATCAAGACAAAGACTGATAAGAGCGGAAAAGCTGTATTAAAGCCTGGAATAATAGGAAACATGGCCGACGAATATCCCGTCAAGAAGGATCTTAACGAATATACGGTTGTGATTTATAAGGATGGCTATGTACCTTCAGTTGTGTTTAGCGTGTCAGCAGGTAAAAACAGCGATGGAAAGGTGGATATCAAGCTAAAAGGCAGCAAGGATCCTGCGAATGAGAATTGCTCAGTGACATATCAGCCGTTTGACAGCGAATGGATAAGCAAAGTGATATCGGCTGTCAAAGAAAGTTATAAGGAATAGGTGCGGAAAAAACTTCCACACCTTTTTTATTCTCTGCAATTAAAAATACATAATAAAAAAAATATGAAGAATAATTACCATTATAAAATATAAAATATCCGCCCATGATGATGGTGTAGATTCTTGAAAGTTCATTTGACAAGTTTCGAGGTTCGCGGTCTTTGAAAATCAAGAATTTTTGTTCATGTTTTGGCAGAAACTGAAGAAAGATTTCGCAATGCATATTTATTGTTTAAAAATCAATATCTTACTTAAATATTGCCTTATTTTAAATTGAAAATGAGCTTAATTTGTATTTTTTATTGAAATATATTAATATATGCTTGAAAATAAGGCTTTATTTTCATATAATTATAAGGAATTAAATATTGTTTTTTGAAAGCATGTTATAATATTGGAAGGATGAATAATATGGTTAAAAGCATGACAGGATTCGGAAGAGGTTCATATGAGGAAAACGGTCGCAGTTTTACCGTTGAAATTCGGACCGTAAACCATAGATATGCCGATATATCTATAAAACTTCCCAGGCAGTTAAGCTATCTTGAAGATGAAGTAAGAAAATATGTGCTACAATATATTTCAAGGGGAAAAGTCGACATTTTTATTACTCAGGATAAGTTTAGAGAAGAAGATATTTCGGTAAGTATAGACGATGCGGTAACTTCCGCCTACATAAAAGCTTTATACGAACTCAGGGATAGATATAAATTAGAAGACGATATCACTGTTTCGGTTATATCAAAACTACCTGACATATTAAATATATCAAAAGCTGAAGAAGATAAGGAAGATGTATGGAATACATTGAAAAATGCCATACATATTTCTTTGGATGAACTGATCGCTATGAGGGAAACAGAAGGGAAAAAGATATCAGGCGATATACTTGAAAGGGGTAAGTATGTAAGAAGCATAGTCAAGAAGATAGAAGCGAGATCTCCTGTAGTTGTCCAGGAATACAAAGATAAACTGGCGGAAAGAATAAAAGAAATAATGGGTGATGTATGCGTGGACCAAACAAGGTTAGCGATGGAGGTCGCACTATTTGCCGATAGAAGCAGCATAACCGAAGAGATCGTAAGATTGTACAGCCATCTTGATCAACTGCAGACTATCATTTCAGAAAATGAACCTGTCGGACGGAAGCTTGATTTTCTGGTTCAGGAGATCAACAGGGAAATCAATACCATAGGTTCAAAAGCAAGCGATCTGGAAATCACAAATTATATCGTGGAAGCGAAAAGCGAAATTGAAAAAATAAGGGAACAAATACAAAATATTGAATAGGAGAGAGGTGCCATTATGGGAGTTAAATTGATTAATATTGGTTTTGGAAATATCGTATCAGCAAACAGACTTATCGCAATCGTAAGCCCCGAATCCGCCCCTATAAAGAGGATAATACAGGAAGCAAGAGATAAGGGCCTGCTTATAGATGCAACATATGGAAGAAGGACAAGAGCGGTTATAATAACAGACAGCGACCATATAATTCTCTCGGCCGTACAGCCTGAAACCGTTGCGCACAGGTTGTCTTCAAAAGATTCATTAGACTTAGAGGATGAGGAATAGGGGATATTCAAATGATTGAAAGAGGTCTATTAATAGTAATATCTGGACCGTCAGGTGCTGGAAAGGGTACGTTATGCAAGGCGCTATTGGAGAAAAACAAGGGACTCAGCCTGTCCATATCGATGACTACAAGAACCCCGAGAAAAGGCGAGATCGATGGAGTCAATTATTTCTTCAGGGATAGACAGACTTTTGAAAAGATGATAAATAATAATGAATTCCTCGAATACGCCAGGGTATATGATAATTATTACGGTACTCCGAGAAAATATGTGGAAGATATTATATCCAAGGGCAAGGATGTGATACTGGAGATCGACATACAGGGTGCTTTAAAGGTAAAAGAAATTTATGATAAGGGCGTTTTTATCTTCATACTGCCTCCGTCTATGGAGGAACTTAGAAACAGGATAAAAAAGAGAGGCTCCGAAACGGAAGAATCTTTTCTCAAAAGGTTTAAAGCCGCATATATGGAAATAAATTATATATCGAAGTATAATTATGTTGTTGTAAATGATACAATTGAAAATTCTGTCAAAAAGCTTGAAAGCATTATTATTGCTGAAAAATGCCGCATAGACAGATATAAGGATAATTTTTTGAGGACTAAGGAGGGACTTTTGCATGAACGATTCTATGATTAATCCGCCAATTTTATCTTTATTAAAAAAAGTAGATAACAGGTATGCTCTTGCTGTTGTAACTGCAAAGAGGGCAAGGCAGCTTATATCAGGTGAAAAGAAACTTACGGACTTTGATTCTACAAAACCTGTTACGATTGCAATACATGAAATAAATGAAGGAAAAATCACGTATGAAAGTGTGAAAGCAGATAAAAAAGAGGAATGATGTTATGGCAAACGGTATCAATATCGTTATAGGGATATGTGGCGGAATAGCAGCTTATAAAGGGCTTGAGCTGGTCAGCGCATTAAAGAAGCTTGAGTTCAATATAGATGTTATAATGACAAAAGCCGCAACAAAATTTGTGACTCCGTTAAGTTTCCAGTCTCTATCTTTAAATCCGGTTGTTGTAGATATGTTTGAACAGCCAAAAACATGGGAGATAAGCCATATATCTCTCGCCAAAAAGGCTGATATATTTGTTGTAATACCTGCAACTGCCGACATTATCGGCAAAGTCGCATGTGGCATTGCGGATGATATGCTCACAACTACGATAATGGCCACGAAAGCGCAGGTTTTATTTGCGCCGGCGATGAACACCAAAATGTATGAAAACTTGATAGTGCAGTCCAATATTAAAAAGCTGAGGGAATACGGATATCATTTTGTAGAACCTGCAGTGGGCAGGCTGGCATGCGGGGATGTCGGCAAGGGCAAGCTTGCGGATGTTGATGATATTCTGGATGAAATAGGCACGCTTATTGTTAAGAAAAAAGATTTTAAAGGCTCACGGGTGCTTGTCACAGCGGGTCCTACGATAGAACCCATAGATCCTGTGAGGTATATAACAAATCGCTCTTCAGGGAGAATGGGGTATGCCATAGCAGAATGTGCAAGGGACCGTGGGGCAGAGGTTCTGCTGATTACAGGGCCAGTGCATATCAAGGAACCAAGAAATATAGATATTATTCACATTAAGACGAATGAAGATATGTATTCTTCCGTGATGGAGAATTATAAAAATTGTGATGCCGTTATAAAGGCTGCCGCACCTGCTGATTACAGACCTTTGGAATATTCCAAACAAAAAATCAAGAAAAATAAGGGCGAACTTGTTTTGAAGCTGACAAAAAATATCGACATATTAAATGAGCTTGGGAAAATAAAGGGCGATAAAATACTTGTAGGATTTGCAGCAGAAAGCCAAAACATCATAGAGAATGCCAAAGAAAAACTTGAAGAAAAAAATCTCGATTTTATAGTTGCAAATGATATTTCTTCCGTGGATACCGGTTTTAATTCGGAATACAACAAGGCATGCATCATAAGCCGCGATAGAACAGAGGATTTGCCGCGCATGAGCAAGCGTGAATTAGCGGATAAAATACTCGATAATATCAAGCGGATTTCCGCAAATAAGTGAAATAAGTTGTAATGTATAAAATTTATAAAACTTGATCCCGCTTTGGCGGATATTTAAAAATAAACGTACTGTAATTTCATGGTGTATTGAATCATCTGAATATACACTGATGATTCGGTACGCTTTAATTTAATTATTGAAGATGTAAGTTAATCGTATTGGAGTGACTATTATGCCTAAATATGCGGAAGTTGCCGTAGATTGTTTTATAAACGACCCAAAGGGATTTGGTACTTTTGATTATGTTATACCGGAAAAAATGAACGATGAATTGAAAACAGGCATGAGAGTCGTAGTGCCTTTTGCCGGAAGAGCAAAAGAGGGATATATTATAAATATAAAGGATAGATCTAGTGTAGACCTTTGCAAGTTAAAAGAGGTAAATTACATACCTCAATTTAACGATATTTTTAATGAAAGGCAGCTTATGCTGGCGAAATGGATGAGCCGGAAATACATTTGTCCCATTATTGAATGCCTGAAATGCATACTGCCGCATGAAGCTTCGATGAAAGAGAAAAAATATGTCAAACTAAAGGATAATGTGGATATTGAAAGCCTCAGCCTTAATAGCAATGAGGCTGAGATTGTAAAGAGCATAAAAGAAAAGGGCGGCCGCATATTGTTTGATTTACTGGACGACAGGCAGAAAAGGCTTGTAGGTAAGCTCCAGTCTGCCGGAATCGTTGCTTTAGAGAGCATAATGAAAGAGGGATTAAAGGAAAAATATATAAAAGGCATCCGTTTGAAAGTCAAGGATCCAGAGTTGTCTTTGCTATTGCATGAAATGCAAAAAAGCAAAAGGGTTAAATTGCAGGTAGATCTGATAAATTTATTGAACAGGCTGAATAAAACTGTTCCCGAGAGGGAACTTACAGATGGCTATAAGGTAAGTTCAAGTACCATAAATACGCTGGTCAGAAAAGGAATCGCAGATAAAGTTGATATACCGGTCAGAAGGAATCCATACGATGATTCCATGTTTTCTAAAAACGCATATCCTGTATTGACAGATGACCAGAGAAATGTTATAAACAGGATACTTGGTGAATATTATAATCACGTTTCAAGGAATTTTCTGATACATGGCGTTACAGGAAGCGGCAAAACTGAAGTATACATGAGGCTTGTAGAGGATATCATCAAAAATGGCAAACAGGCCATCGTACTTGTTCCGGAAATATCGCTGACACCTCAGACTATCGAAAGATTCAAAGGAAGGTTTGAAAAAGTAGCCATAATACACAGCAGGCTTTCTGCAGGCGAAAAATACGACGAGTGGAAACGCATAAAACAAGGGAAGGTAGATGTAGTCGTAGGTGCAAGATCCGCCGTATTTGCCCCTTTTGACAATCTGGGCATTATCATTATCGACGAGGAGCAGGAGGATAGCTATAAATCCGATATGACTCCAAAATATAATGCGAGGGAAATCGCATACAAAAGGTGTGAGATAGAAAACGCAATGTTGGTTTTAGGGTCTGCAACCCCGAGCATCGATACATTTTATGATGCTCAGCACGGTAAATATGTTATCTGCAGGATGCCCAAAAGAGTCGACAACAAAAAGCTTCCCGTCATAGAAGTCGTCGATATGAGATTGGAAGTTGAATCCGGGAATAAAACTATATTCAGCAGAAAACTTTTCAGGGAGATGAAAAACAGTCTGCATAACGGGCAGCAGATTATACTGTTCTTAAACAGAAGGGGATATTCTACATTTGTTTCATGCCGCAAATGCGGCATGGTTATAAAATGTCCGAGATGCGATGTTTCATTGACTTATCATATCGACAGGAATATATTGAACTGCCATTATTGCGGGTACAGCATGAGGCCTCCTGATATATGTCCATCATGCAAAAGCAGATATATTAAATATTTCGGCATAGGTACTCAGAAAGTAGAGTCGGAGGTTAAAAAATATTTTCCTGAAGCCAGGGTGCTTCGGATGGATTTTGATACGACAACGAAAAAAGGTTCCCATGATAGATTGTACAGGGCCTTTAAAAATAGAGAGGCGGATATATTGATAGGAACACAGATGGTATCGAAGGGTTTGGATTTCCCGGGTGTATCGTTGGTTGGGATTATTGCTGCGGATCTAACGCTGAATATACCGGATTACAGGTCCAGCGAAAGATCTTTTACTCTTATAACCCAGGTTGCAGGAAGGGCGGGAAGAGGGGAAGATCCCGGAAAGGTCATAGTCCAGACATATAATCCTGAGCACTACAGCATAGTGGCAGCGGTAAATAAGGATTTTATAGGTTTCTATAATAAAGAGATAAAGATAAGGAAAGCGTTGAATTATCCCCCATTTTCCGAACTTATCAACATTGTCGCTTCATCAAAAAATGAAAAAGATGCGGCACTCATGATAAAAAAAATTGCATATACTATTTATGAAAAGTTCGGCATGGATGAAAAAAGATTCGTAATCCTGGGCCCTTCTTCCGCGCCTATATCCAGAATAAATATGTACTATAGGTGGCAGATCATATTAAAAGGCACGTTTGACGATGAATTGAAAAAGCAGATTAAGCTGATAGTAAATAATTTTGCTATGAGAACAAACTCTATAAGGATTAACATAGATATCGATCCTGTGAGTTTAACATAAGGAGGAAAAAAATGGCTATTAGAAAGATCAGAATAGTTAATGACGAGATATTGAGAAAGAAAAGCAAGAAGGTTGACAAGGTCAATAAGAGAATACAAATACTGCTTGATGACATGGCGGAGACAATGTATGCTGCAGATGGCGTCGGGCTTGCAGGCCCCCAGGTAGGCGTTTTAAGGAGAGTAATAGTACTGGATGCCGGAGAGGGGATTATTAAGCTTGTGAATCCTGAGATAATAAGTTCTTCAGGGGAACAGACGGATGTTGAAGGGTGCCTTAGCATTCCCGATGTCCGCGGCGAGGTAAAAAGGCCTCAATCCGTCGTCGTGAAGGCTTTAAACGAGAAGGGAGAAAGTATTCAAATAAACGGCTCTGCACTTTTGGCAAGGGTATTGTGCCATGAAATTGATCATTTGGACGGGATATTATTTACTGACAAAACAATAAGGATTGTTGAATAGGAAGTGTTTTTATGAAAGTTGTTTTTATGGGTACTCCTGATTTTGCAGTACCTCCCCTGGAATATTTGATAAGGGGAAAATATAATATAGCATGCGTTGTGACACAGCCCGATAAGCCAAAGGGACGGGGAAACAGGCTGGCAATGTCGCCGGTTAAGGAAAAGGCGCTGGAATATAAAATACCTGTCGAACAGCCTGTAAGCATAAGAAAGGATACAGCGTTTAAAGAGAAGCTAAAGCTGATGGAGCCTGATATTATAATTGTTGCAGCATTCGGACAGATATTGCCGTCTGATGTTTTAGCGATACCGAAATATGGGTGTATAAATATCCATGCATCTCTTCTCCCGAAGCTTAGAGGCGCAGCGCCGATAAACTGGGCTATTATAAACGGTGAGGATAAAACAGGTATTACTACGATGTTTATGGATGCGGGACTGGATACAGGCGATATACTTATGCAGCAGACTACTTTGATAGGAGAGAATGAAACTGCGGGAAGTCTGTATGACAGGCTTAAAATAATGGGCGCCGAGATGATTATTAAGACTTTAAAGGCTTTAGAAGGCGGAACATTAAAAAGGCAGCCTCAGGACAGCCTGAAGTCCACTTATGCGCCGATGCTTAAAAAGGATACTGGAAGGATAATGTGGGAAAATTCATCGATTCAGATCAAAAATCTTGTAAGGGGCACTAATCCGTGGCCCGCAGCATTTACAACCATAAACGGCATGAAATTGAAGGTATGGGAAACAGATTTGGAGCTTGGATCAGCTGAATTTAAAGACCCGGGGACTATATGGAAAATAGATAAATGCGGGATACATGTACATGCAGGATATGGTGGGATACTTATAAAGCAGGTGCAGGCGAAAAACGGCAAAAGAATCGATGCATATTCGTACACATTGGGGCACCATATAGATACAGGGACTGTTTTGGAGTAAGATAAAATATGTACCATCAGGTGAGGAGGTAATTAATTATGCCATTTAGTTATTTTTATGATCCTACAATTATTATATTGATTCCGGCAATGCTTATCGCCTTATATGCGCAAATAAAGATCAAATCGACTTTTGAAAAGTATTCAAGGGTAAGGAGCGGCAGCGGTTATACCGCTTCACAGACGGCAAGGTACCTTTTGGACAGAGCAGGGCTAAATGACGTACCTGTTGAGATGATTGCAGGAAGTTTAACCGATCATTATGATCCGAGGTCAAAAACACTCAGGCTGTCGCAGACAGTCTACAACAGCGGTTCTGTTGCGGCCATAGGAGTCGCAGCTCATGAAACCGGCCATGCTGTCCAGGATAATGTAAAATATGCGCCTTTGATTCTAAGGAATGCATTTGTACCCGTTGCAAATTTCGGTTCGAATGTTTCATGGGTACTAATATTTCTTGCATTTATTACAGGAATTCCATATTTGTTAAAGTTAGGTATTATTTTGTTCTCGGCGGCAGTGCTTTTTCAGATAATAACCCTGCCCGTGGAATTCAATGCAAGTTCCCGAGCCATTAAGCTTTTGGAATCCGAAGGCATATTGTATGGAAGCGAAGTTGGTGCGGCGAAAAAAGTGCTTTCGGCTGCAGCACTGACATATGTTGCCGCTGCATTGGTTGCCATCTCTCAGCTTCTGAGGCTGATATTCCTTGGCAGGAGACGAAATGACTGATTATTCAAATATGGGAGGGAAAAAGGTAGAGAAAGTTGACAATGCAAGAGAACAAGCTTTGATAATAATTACGGATGTATTTAGAAAAAATGCTTATTCCAATTTATTGTTGAAAAACCTTGGCCGGAAATTTTCGCCTCTCGATCAGGCTTTTATAACAGAGCTTGTTTATGGGACGATAAAATGGAAACTTAGAATCGACAATGCCATAAATCATATATCAAATAAAAAAATAGATGATATATCCTTGTATGCGCTGAATATTTTAAGGATGGGTATCTATCAGATAGATTTTATGAATAAAGTGCCTGAATTCGCTTCGGTAAATGAAAGCGTAAAGCTTGCTAAAAAGTATGAAAACGAGGGCGCTGCGAAATTTGTCAATGCAGTACTCAGAAATTATCTGCGAAAGCACGACTCTGTTGTTTTACCCGATAAAAGAAGGGATTGTGTAAAGTACCTTTCCGTTGCGTATTCTTTTCCAGAATGGATTGTCAAAAAACTTACGGAGGAATATGGAATGGAATTTACGGAGGAATTTTTAAAATGCAGCAATGACGTTCCTTCCTTGACGGCGAGGGTAAATACCCTAAAGACAAATAAGGAAAATATATTTAAGTCTTTGGCGGATGATGACATAGATGTTCTAGATGCTAAATATATGAAGGATGCATTTACATTTAAAAATCCTTCAAACATAGGCGGATTAAGGCAATATAAAGACGGTCTTTTTACTATACAGGATGAGAGTTCGATGCTTGCGGTTAAAATTCTCTCGCCCCGTTCAGGAGAATTTATAATGGATGTTTGCAGTGCGCCCGGGACCAAATCGACATATATGGCTGAGCTTATGGATAATAAAGGTACTGTTATTTCAGGGGATATAGCATACAATAAGTTGGGACTCATTGATAAGGACGCAAAAAGATTGGGTATAAATATAATAAAGACAATTTGCAATGATGCATCGGGTGTCAATGGATACTATGCCGGCAAAGCCGACAGGGTGCTTGTCGATGCACCTTGTTCAGGATTTGGCATCATGAATAAAAAACCTGAAATCAGATGGAACAGGACGATGAAGGACATAGAGAGCATTGAGAGGACGCAGAGCTTAATACTTAGTGCATCCTCGAAATATGTGAAACCGAAAGGTATATTGGTTTATAGCACATGCACGGTATTGAAGAGCGAGAATATAGATATCATCGATAATTTTTTAAAAAGCAATAGTAATTTTTGTATGGAGGATATATCATACGATGTACCTCAAAAATTATTAAAGCCTTCATGCAGATCAGGCTATATTAATATATACCCGAATACAGACGGTATAGATGGTTTTTTTATTGCAAAACTGCGAAGGATGGAGTAACATGGAATCTGATAAATTAAATTTAAAAAATATGTCAGTAGATGAGATAGGAAATTTATGTGTTAAACTTGGTGAAAGGAAATTCAGGGGTGAACAGATATTCAGATGGATTTACAAGGGTATTGAGAAAATTGATGAAATGTCTGATCTGCCGGAAGCGTTCAGGAAAAAATTGAATGAAAATACCTGCGTAAGCAATCTGACGATTGTACGAAAGTATGTATCTAAAATAGATGGAACTTCAAAGTATTTATTGGAAACAGAGGATGGCAATATAATAGAGAGCGTGCTTATGGAGTATGGATATGGGCTTAGCGCATGCATTTCAACTCAGGTAGGATGCGCAATGGGATGCAGCTTTTGTGCTTCAACCATAGGCGGCTTTGTAAGAAATCTGTCTACGGGTGAAATGGCGGATGAGATACTCAAAATGGGCAAAGATTGTGGTCGGAGGATATCGCATATCGTTTTGATGGGAAGCGGTGAGCCTCTGAACAATTTTGAAAACGTAATAAAATTTTTAAGTATAGTTAATTGCCAAAAGGGATTGAATATAGGTATGAGGCACATTACCATTTCAACCTGCGGCTTGGTTCCGGAAATAATAAGGCTGGCGTCCCTTAACTTGCAAATAACGCTTGCAGTGTCCCTTCACGCTCCAAATGATGAGATAAGAAAAAGAATTATGCCTGTGGCATATAAATATAATATAAATGATGTTATAAATGCCTGCAGGGAATACGCTGATAAGACAAAAAGGAGAGTAACATTTGAATATTCCCTTATCGATGGCGTGAATGACGGCCCTGGTGAAGCATATGAATTGTCAATGCTTCTAAAGGGTATGTTATGCCATGTGAATTTGATACCGATTAATGAAATAAAGGAAAGAAATTACAGAAAGTCAGATGCAAGGCACATTGATGAATTTAAAAGGGTCCTTGAAAAAAACAGTATAAGCGTAACCGTACGCAGGGAACTGGGTGCAGACATAAATGCAGCATGCGGACAGTTAAGGAGAGATTATATATCAAAGAATATGAGTTGAGATCTTTTGTATAGTTGTAATATTAGAGTATATTTAATTAAATTCCTCAGATTGAAGCAAAATAAGATATTTTTTCAGGGGGAGCTGAATGAAAGATTGAAAACAGCATGCATAACAGATGCAGGTAAATTGAGAAAAGAAAATGAAGACAGCTTTTGTCATCAAAAGTTGAAGAATGGTCTTGAATTATTTGCGGTGGCAGATGGAATGGGAGGATATAATGCCGGAGAAGTTGCAAGCAATATCGCTGTAAAAGTTGTATCGGAATACTGTACCCAGCATATTGAAGATGATGTTAAATCCGATGATGTAATACATATTTTAGATGATGCGATTGCAAAAGCCAATAAAGTTATTTATGATGAATCGATAAAAAATAAAGATTACAGCGGTATGGGAACCACTATAGTTGCGGCCATAACAAATGGTGAAGATATGATAATCGCTCATGTAGGTGACAGCAGGGCATATATTTTAAAAGACAACAGTCTAAATAAGCTGACGAATGATCATTCATTAGTCGCAGAAATGGTAAGAGACGGAATGATAACCGAAGATGAGGCGCAAAGGCATCCTAAAAAAAATATAATTACCAGAGCTTTAGGTACCGATGAAAATGTAAAGGTTGATATTCAGAAGATACATATATCCATGTATGATACTGTTTTATTATGTACTGATGGATTATCAAATATGATAGAAGATAAAATAATAGAGCAAATGCTTATTAAAAACAGCGATGTAAATAAATGCGCCAGGGAACTTGTTGACTTAGCCAATAAGCTTGGCGGACGCGATAATATTACCGTGATAATTGCAAAACAATCAAGCCCGGATAGCGAGGTGAAACAATGATCGGAAAGGTATTGCACAGCAGATATGAGATTATCGAAAAAATTGGCGAAGGCGGCATGGGGCTTGTATATAAAGCTAAAGACCATTTATTGAATAGATTTGTTGCTATTAAAATATTAAAGCCTGAACTTATGGAAGATGAAGATTTTATAAAAAGGTTTAAAAAGGAATCGTTGTCTTCAGCAAGCCTATCCCATCCCAATATTGTCAATATATATGATGTGGGTTTTGAAGATGGAATCTATTATATAGTGATGGAATATGTAAAAGGGAAAACATTGAAAGATATTATAAGGGAAAGAGCGCCCCTGCCTTATTATGAGGTGATAAACATCAGCAGGCAAGTGTGCCTGGCTCTCGATCATGCCCATAGCAATAATATAATTCATAGGGATATAAAACCTCAAAATATATTAATGACTCAGGATGGCATCGTAAAAGTAGGCGATTTTGGGATTGCGAGGGCATCTAATTCCGCTACCCTTACGAACACTGGAAGTATAATAGGATCAGTGTATTATATTTCGCCTGAGCAGGCAAGAGGCGGATACACAGATGAAAAAACCGATATTTATTCTTTAGGTACGGTTATGTATGAACTGGCTACGGGCAGGGTGCCTTTTATGGCCGACAGTCCTGTCGTAGTGGCGTTAAAGCACATACAGGAGCAGGTTACCAGGCCTTCTGAAATTAACCCTGATATACCTTCCGCTCTGGAGGACATTATTCTGAAATGCCTTGAGAAAAGTCCGGCTATGAGATATCAATCTGCATCGGCAGTCATAAAGGACCTTGACAGAGCTTCGTCTAACCCGAATATGCAGATGCAATCCAAGCATGACAGTTTAAATGATATAACGAGAGTTATACCTGCAGTAAAAGAAGAATATTTAAATGATAAAAATGATGATGATAACGATAATGATATCGATGATGATAACAAGGAAAAATTTGACAGTGGAAAGCATAGGACTAAAAAAAGGATAAACAAAGGCTGGGCTGCGGCAATAATTATACTGCTGACGATTATTACGGCTTCCGTGCTTTTTATATTTACGGCTAAATCGAAAATACAGAATAAAGATATACCGGTGCCTGATGTAATGGGCAAAGATGAAAATACCGCCATGCAGACGATTAAAAATGCCAATCTCGGTATAGAGGTTATAGGACGGGATTACGATGAGAAACCCGAAGGCACGGTTATATTTGAGAATCCCGAAGCAGGAACACCTGTTAAGGCCGGTTATACCGTAAAGGTTAGAGTAAGCAAGGGGGAGGAGAAAGTCAGCGTTCCTCCTGTTGTAGGGCTGACACAGGCCGATGCCATTGCACAGATAGAAGGGGCAGGACTTGCAGCAGGGAATATCGTCCCTATAAACAGCAACGATGTCGATAAAGGAAAGATAGTAAGCCAGAAGCCGGATGCCAACAGTGAAGTCGTAAAGGGTACTGTAGTGGATTTATATGTAAGCAGCGGTCCAGAGATAAAGCTTGTGCCGGTACCCGATCTTTCCGGATATACCTTGGATAACGCAGAAAAGGTACTTAAAGAAAATAAGCTTAGTGTCGGGAATGTCACTAAAGAGACTGATCTGTCTAAACCTAATGGTATTGTCATAAAACAAAGCGCAAGGGATGTATCTGTTCCGGAGGGCAGCAAAATAGATATAACTATAAATCAAATTCCCGTATCGAGTTAGATCAAAGCTGCTGCAAAGGAGGAACTATATGCCTGATGGTATAATAGTAAAGGGTATAAGCAGCTTTTACTATGTTAGAATTAAAGATAAGATAATCGAATGCAGAGCCAAGGGTAAGTTTAGAAATGAGCATATCGTACCTTTTGTGGGTGATTATGTCGATATATCCCAAAAGGGTGACAGCTTTATAATCGATAAAATATATCCGAGGGTTACTGAACTTAAAAGGCCGCCGGTTGCTAATATAAATCAGGTTGCAATAGTGCTTGCTGCTGCAAAGCCAGAGCCTAATTTCGCTCTGCTTGATAAATTGCTGATAACGGTTGCAAATAATAAGCTAAATGCCATAATCTGCATCAACAAGATTGACATCATATCTGCCGATGCCATAGAGGAACAACTGGAACCTTATAGTGATGCCGGATACAGAATTATATATACTAGCACTGTTAAAAATACAGGTATGGAAGAGTTAAAAAGGGAGCTTGAGAATAAAATAACCGTGCTCGCCGGCCCTTCAGGAGTCGGGAAATCATCCATTTTAAATATGCTCGATCCGGGTATAAACCTTAAAACAGGTGAAATCAGCAGAAAGATTGAAAGGGGTAGGCATACGACTAGGCACTGTGAGCTCATCAATATATCCGATAAAAGCTTCGTGGCCGATACTCCCGGATTCAGCTCAATAGATATAGAATCCATAAAGAAAGAGAAATTGGCATATCTGTTTCCTGAATTTTTGGACTTTTTAGGCGGATGCAAGTATCCAGGTTGCATGCATGTGACAGAACCCGGCTGTGCAGTAAAAAATGCAGTTTTAGAAAATAAGATCAATAAACGAAGATATGATTCATATATAACTTTATTTAATGAGCTGAAAAATATTAAGAACTTTAAATAGTTATCTATAACCCGTGTAAATTCGTACATTAGTGGACAGTATTCTAATGTATAATGGTTATTTATAAGGAGGAACTGTGAATGATAAGAATTGCCCCTTCAATATTATCGGCAGATTTTTCAAATCTTGCTGCTGATGTAAAAAGGGTGGAAAATGCAGGTGCGGATCTTCTGCATATAGATGTCATGGATGGGAACTTCGTGCCGAATATAACAATAGGACCTGGTGTAATAGCTTCATTAAAAGATAAGACAAGGCTTCCATTCGATGTACATCTGATGATCATGGAACCCGAAAGATACATAGAGAATTTCGTAAAAGCAGGTGCCGATATAATATCCGTACATGTTGAAACTTGCATGCATCTTAGCCGAACGATTTCGCTTATCAAGGAATATGGAGTAAAGGCTGCGGTAGCTCTTAATCCTGCCACTTCCTTATCGACTCTCGATTATGTGCTGCAGGATCTCGATATGGTACTCTTGATGACCGTAAACCCTGGATTCGGGGGCCAGAGTTTTATAAATTCCATGATAAATAAGATTGCTTCTCTTAAAAAAATAATAGATGAGAAAAAATTGATAATGGATATAGAAGTCGATGGAGGAATAAACAGCGACAATATATCAAGCGTTATAAATGCAGGTGCAAATGTCATAGTTTCAGGTTCGGCCATATTTAAATCGAAGGATATAAAGGGCACAATAGAAAGATTCAGGACTGCGGGGTAATGTTATGAGGGCTGTTGTAGTATCGCATGGTATGATAAAGGAATTTGAATCCGCAAGAGAGATCATGAAATCCGGAGATATCGTCATTTGTGCAGACGGCGGGGCTGAATATGCCATAAGATGTGGAATAACACCTGATGTTCTGATCGGTGATTTTGATTCTATCGATAGTGAGATTCTAAACAAAATTAAAAACCTGAATTGCAAGATAATAAAATACCCGAAAGAAAAAGACTATACAGATACAGAACTTGCTGTAAACTATGCTGTTGATGGAGGATACAAGAGCATAACGATTTTGGGGGGCATCGGGGAAAGGCTCGACCATACGCTGGCTAATATTTTCTTGCTTTTAAAGCTTGCAGGGGCAAATATTGAAGCAAAGATAATAAATGAGAAAAATGTGATATATGTCATAAATGATAAAACAGAAATATGCGGCGATATTGGCGATACGTTATCTCTAATCCCCGTAGGTGGTGATGTAAGTGGAATATATACGGAAGGGCTTAAATATAAGCTTTCCGGGCGAACAATTGCGATGGGAAGCCCAATCGGGGTATCAAATGTCTTTACTTCAGAAAAAGCGAAAGTTAAAATCGAATCCGGATATCTGCTGATTATAAAATCGAAGGATTAATAGGCCTATACACATAAATTATTTAAAGTGTATTATTCCAGATGGTGTCCATTTTTTATTAACAATTTCCATATCGATGAATATTATAATATTAAAGTTAGAATCCTTAGGGGGCAGATCTGTGAAAATACACTACAGAGGTAAAAGGCTGCTGGGTTTAATACTTATTTCTTTGGGAGTCGGCATATTTCTGGTTATAATACTTCCTCTATGGGGATGGCTTGCGATCGCAAGCATTGGGTTGATATGTATCGGATGGTTTTGCTTTAGAAGGTGAAATTATTAAAAAGAGAGGCGTTTTTCCATGAAAATAATAGTAATCAAGCTTCCGAAATTCCTCGGGAAAATCATAAAAAAATTCATAAAGGTTTCATAACATGAAATATCCTGAAACAGCAAATAAAAAAAGGCTTCAATAATAGTTGAAAGCCTTTTTCGTTCAATAAAACTATATTGCCCTTTGCACCTTGCCTGAGCGAAGGCATCTTGTACAAACATTTATTGTTTTTGGAGTGCCATTTACAATGGCTTTAACTCTTTTAATATTTGGAGCCCAGGTCCTGTTCGATCTCCTGTGGGAATGACTGTATTTAATTCCAAACTTAAGCCCCTTATTGCATATTTCACATCTTCTTGACATATATAAACACCTCCTTCACTCCTCGGCACATTACAACAATAATTGAATTCAAACATTACTTATTTTAGCACACAAATAGTGCTATTGGCAACTTATATTTATATAATAATAATGATATAATAAATACATATCTTGAATAGTTTGTGCAAATTTGATAATATATTCTAATAGCCTATCAAATGCTCAAAAGGGGAGGTAAATTTATGGCGTGCAAGATAGTAACCAACCTTGGTAATATTGTATTCTCAGATGAAGTGATTGCTAATATTGCAGGCATTTCGACCATGGAATGCTATGGAGTTGTCGGTATGGCATCAAGAAGGGCTACAGACGGCCTTGTTGAACTTTTAAAAAGAGAGAATCTAAGCAAGGGTGTAAAAGTAAGCTGTGAAAACGATGAACTGACAATCGAGCTTTTCATTGTAGTCGAATACGGTACGAAAATATCTGTTATTGCCAGCAATATAATTCAAAAAGTGAAGTATACTCTTGAGAGCCTCACAGGGTTGAAAGTTAAAAAAGTGGTAGTAAACGTGCAAAGCATAAGAGTATAGCTATATAAGGGAGGTTAAAAATTGGAATTGTTGAAAATAGATGGGCAACTGTTGAAAAAAATGATTGTTTCAGCTGCAGGTTGCCTTCAGAATAATAAATCAGCAATCAATGCATTAAATGTTTTTCCTGTACCTGATGGTGATACTGGCACTAATATGTCCATGACGTTGAATTCAGCATTAAAGGAAGTGCAGGAAATAAAGATAGACACCGTTCCGAATGTTGCAAATGCTGCTGCAAACGGATCATTGATGGGTGCAAGAGGCAATTCCGGAGTTATATTATCGCAACTTCTGAGAGGTTTTGCAAGACAAGTAAGGGAAAAAGAATCGATAGATGCCAGGGATTTTTCAAATGCGTTAAAAGAAGGGGCTGATACGGCATATAAGGCTGTTATGAAGCCTACAGAGGGGACTATATTGACTGTTGCAAGAGAAACGGCCGATAAAGCCGTAGAACTGTCAAAGAGCATCAACGAGATAGATTTGTTGATGGATAATCTGGTGGAATATGCTCAATCTGTTCTTGATAAAACACCTGAAATGCTTCCGGTATTGAAAAAAGCCGGAGTAGTGGATTCGGGCGGAATGGGACTTATATATATTTATAAAGGCATACAGAGAGCATTAAGAGGCGAAGATGTAAAGATAAGCGATATTCAGCCGGAAGCGCAAGAGGAACATGTCCAGAAAACTGGGGTGCAGCAGGAAATTAAATATGGATATTGCACGGAATTCATAATTAAAAATACTGATTACGATGTGCAGAAGTTCAGGCAGCATATGGTTCCATTCGGGGATTCACAGGTAATTGTAGGAGACTCGGGAATCATAAAAGTTCATATCCACACGAATGATCCGGGGAAGGTTTTGTCTGAAGCGATCAAATTAGGTGAGCTTACCAGGATAAAAATCGATAATATGAGAGAACAGCATAGAAGTATCATAGATTTTAATAATCAGGATGTAAAAGACGACCCAGTTCCATCGGAAGATGATGATACTTCGGATTCTTTAAAAGCAGGCGTCATAACGGTGGCGTCCGGCGAGGGAATCAAAAATATATTTAAGGATTTAGGGGCTTGTAACGTGATTGAAGGCGGACAAACTATGAACCCGAGCACCGAGGATATTTTAAACGCCATTAATGCCATAAAATCAGACGAGATTTATATATTGCCGAATAATGGCAACATAATAATGGCAGCCAAGCAGGCGGCAACTTTATCCGATAAAAATGTTTATGTAATACCTTCAAAAACGATACCTCAGGGGATTTCTGCCCTTACGGTGTTCAATCCTGAAAATAAAAGCAAAGAGAATATAGAGATTATGACTTCGACCATGAACTATGTAAAGACCGGACAGGTAACTTATGCTGTAAGGAATACAATATTTGACGATAAGGAAATAAAACAGGGGGATATACTAGGGCTTTTAGATGGCAAGATAAGCTGTACCGGACGAAACATTCTTCAAGTAGCCGAAGACTTGATACAAAATATGGTATCGGATGATGACGAACTTATAACTATTCTTTATGGAAAAGACGCAAGCAAAGATGATGCGGAAAAATTAGCCGATACATTAAAGAATAAATATAAAAACTGTGAAATACAATCCTATAGCGGAGGTCAGCCATTATATTATTTTATAATATCTGTTGAATAAACCGGCATCATGCCGGTTTTTTAATGCACAAAACAATCTCGATAAAAGTGTGTATCAAAACTATTTGAAGAATATTATGGAAAGAGCAATTAGCGGAAAGTCTTTAGAGTCTGTTAACTTTAGCTTCAGGATTAGCAGAATCAATCTTTTGCGAAGCGAGTTTTGATTCTGCCCTGAACAAGTTTACAGACTCTTAAGGCTGTGAGCTTAGCGATTGAAATAATATTCTTCAAATATAAAATATACCATTATAGGACTGCTATAATTTTAAACGCAATACTTTAGTTTAAAAAAAATTTTTTTGATATAGAATATAAGTGAACAAATGTTTGTATGTACGGAGGTATCTTAAATGCTGGAGTTAGAAAAACCTGTACAGACAATTAAAGGTATAGGGCCGAAAACATCGGAGATGATGAACAGGATAGACATATTCTCTATAAAGGATTTGCTTATGCATTTTCCAAGGAAGTATGAGGACTGGAATTTCACAAAGCCTGTCAGCAGTTTGTCTGATGGGGATGAAACCGCTGTTAGAGGAAGAGTATATCTTATTGATAATAGCAAATATACGTCCGGTGGAAAGCATATTACAAGGGTATTATTAAAGAACGATACAGGATTCATTTCCGGTGTATGGTTTAATCAAAAATATATAGGCAAAAATTTTAAACCCGGTGAAGAATACATATTTTACGGAAGAGTTTCATGCATATATGGGGATAAACAGATAATAAATCCTGAATATGAAAAAGTATGTCGCGATATGAAGAATAGAATAGTACCCGTTTATTCTTTGACAAAGAATCTATCACAGAAATTAATAAGGAATGCAATTTTAAATATATTAAATTCAGATGAAAATATCATGGATGAAATAATGCCGTCGGATATACTGAAAAGGTATGGGCTTACGGGCATAAATCAGGCACTATCGAATATACATTTTCCCGGAAGTTTCCATGAATTAAATGAAGCCCAAAAAAGGCTGAAATTTGATGAACTCTTGATATTGCAGCTGGGTCTTATGATGGAAAGGAATAAAATAGAAGGGTACAAGGGTATAAGCTTCAAAATATCAAAGGAACTTAAGAATTTCATATCGGCTCTCCCGTTTCAGCTTACGAATGCCCAGAAAAGGGTAGTGAATGAAATATTGAATGATATGAAAAGCGACAAGCAGATGAACAGGCTTATACAGGGTGATGTAGGTTCGGGAAAGACAGTTGTTGCCCAAATAGCGCTTTTCAATGCCGTTAAAAACGGATATCAGGCGGCGTTTATGGCTCCCACCGAGATACTGGCAATGCAGCATTTTGAATCGCTGGTATCTCTCTTTGCGGGGTACGATATCTGCATAAAACTGTTGTCCGGCAGCCAAAGCAAGAATAAGAAAGATGAGATTAAATATGAATTAAAAGCAGGGAAAATAGATATTATAGTTGGGACACATGCTCTCATCGAAAATGATGTAGAATTTAGAAATTTAGGGTTAGTCATAACCGATGAACAGCATAGATTTGGAGTAAGGCAGAGGGCTCTTTTGAATCAGAAGGGTGATAAGCCTGATATATTGGTTATGACGGCTACTCCCATTCCAAGGACTATGGCGCTTTTTATCTATGGAGATCTCGATGTTTCAATCATAGATGAGCTTCCTCCAGGAAGGAAAAAGGTAGAAACCTATGTTGTAAGTCCTGCTATGAGAAGAAGGATTTATAATTTTGTAAAATCCGAAGTTCAAAAGGGCAGGCAGGCATATGTCGTATGCCCCATAATAGATGACTCTGATACATTAGATATAGAATCTGCAATAAATACTGCAGAAAAGCTCAAAAAGGATTATTTGAAGGGTATTAGGATCGGATTGGTACACGGCAGGCTTAAATCGGAGGATAAGGATGATATGCTGCTTAAGTTTAAAAATGGAGAAATAGACGTGCTGGTATCTACAACGGTTATTGAAGTTGGAATCGATGTACCTAATGCATCTGTTATTGTGGTTGAAAGTGCCGACAGATTTGGATTATCAGAGCTTCATCAGTTAAGGGGAAGAGTCGGAAGAGGCAAGTATAAATCCTACTGCATACTGATCGCAGATATGGAAAACGAAATATCGAAAGAGAGAATGAAAATAATAAGTAAAACCAGTGACGGGTTTAAAATATCTGAAAAGGATTTACGTCTCAGGGGGACGGGAGAATTTTTCGGAGTAAGGCAACACGGGCTTCCAGAGTTAAAAATAGCAAATTTATTCGAAGATATAAACATCCTTAGAGAGACTAACAAACTGGCTCGTGAACTCGTAAAGTCCGGGAGAATATATTATGACGAAGAATACAGTATGCTTCGCAATATAACCGGTAACAAATTTAAAATCTGCGATAATAGCATCACATTATAAAAATTTACGAAAAAAGTGGGGGACAAAATTGCCGCCCCACATATTATACAGGATTTTAAATCCCGTATAGGAAGAGGAGAAATTGAAGGAAGAGCTCTATGGGGAATTTATTTAATACATTATTTATGATTAGCATATTCGCTTTTTTTATGCATCTGTTTTTAAATATTATCTTTATACACACTTTTATGATTAATATTTTGTAAGAATTAAATAAATATGCTAAAATATAAAATAATATATACTAGATGACAAAACAATCCAAATTTTTCCGGGCTTTGGAGGCAAAAAATTGAGAATTATAGCGGGTGATGCGCGAAGCAGGCGGATTATTTCTCCGAATGGATCTGATATCCGTCCGACTTCCGATAGAGTAAAGGAATCATTATTCGATATTATAGGTAATAAAGTCGTTGATGCAAAAGTGTTGGATCTGTTTGCAGGAACTGGCAATTTAGGGCTGGAAGCCGTAAGCAGAGGGGCTTCTCTTGCAGTATTTATAGATATAAGTAGGGAGAGCATAAAAATAGCAAATGAAAATATTAACCTCTTGAACTATCAGAAATATTGTGAAGTATATAATAACGATGCTTTAACTGCAATAGATATATTGAGCAGGAGAAAAGTTATATTTGACATAATTTTTATTGATCCTCCATATCGTAAGGATATTATCCCAGAAGTTTTGAAAAAGATAACAGAGGCTCAAATAATTAAATCCAACGGCATAGTCTGTGCAGAGCATGACGCAAAGGATATATTGCCGGACGAAGTTTCAAATATAAAAAGGTATAAATTTAATAAATATGGAGATACTATCTTATCTTTTTACAGAATCGCGGAGGAATAAAAATGCAAAAAATCGCAGTATATCCGGGAAGTTTTGATCCCGTAACAAATGGACATCTTGATATAATAGAAAGATCGGTACATATATTTGATAAAGTAATCGTGGCAGTGCTTGAAAATCCCCAGAAGAATCCCGTATTTTCAGTTGCAGAAAGAGTAGAAATGCTAAGGGAGGTAACAGTGGACATAAGCAATGTTGAAGTCGACAGCTTTTCAGGTTTGTTGATCCATTACATGAATGCAAAAAATGCAAAGGTTATAATTAAAGGATTGAGAGCCGTTTCGGATTTCGAATATGAGTTTCAGATGGCCTTATTGAATAATAAATTAAATTCTGAAGTAGAAACACTTTTTATGATGACAAATAATAAATACTCTTATTTAAGTTCAAGCGCGGTTAAGCAGATCGCCTTATTCGGGGGATGCATAAAGGGACTTGTCCCTGATAAAATAATCACAAAAGTCATAAAAAAAGTAAGAGAAAATGGGGAGTGATTTTGTTGGATATACTTGATTTGATAGACCAGCTGGAGGATATGATACAGGATTCGTCATCGATACCGCTCACAGGGAAGGTGATGCTCAATAAGAATGATTTGTTGGACATGCTTCAGGAGATAAGATTAAAGCTTCCCGATGAGTTCAAGCAGGCTAAGTGGATAACCGAAGAAAAGCAGAGGATATTGATAGAAGCACAAAAGCAGGCGGAGGCTATTTTAAAGGAGACAGACGCAAGGCTTAAAAGGGAGATAGAGCATCATGATATAACCGAGGAAGCAAACAGAAGGGCAGCCGAAATAATAAACAATGCCCAAAAAAAAGCGAAGGATATCAGGCTTGGGGCAAGGGAATATGCCAATCAGTTGCTTGAAGACCTGGGGAAAAATATCGATACGAGTGGAAAGGCTCTCTCTTTAAAAATGCAGAATGACACTGCCGAATTATTGAACAAAGTACAATCCGATGTAGTCGATATAATAAAATCCATTGAGGGCAATGTGAGTGAAAAAGCGACGGAGATCAAAGAAAATATCAAAGAATTAAAAAAGATAAATTAACTTTTGGGCTCTCTCATCCAATGTCTGATTATGTTTATTGCTATTGAAAAAACCAGCAGCAATAATGTTATATTTAAAAATCTTCCGGTGTAAAAGATCAGGTTGTTTATCCAGAGACCGGAATCATACTGGTATTTATTCTGACCGAATACGCTTATTATATTGGATATATATGGCATATTCGTGTAATTAATAAGCAAAAGGGCATATATAGATGAAAAAATCGAATGAAGGAATTTACAGAATACATATACCTTCAGATTAAGATCGGTATTGCTTATCATGCCGGCAGTTTGTGCTATTATCGAAAGGCCGCTCCATGATATTATACCTGATATTGCGGCTATTTTTTGATATAAGATGGCATGGGATGAAGAGATAAGCTTTGACCCCACTGTGATCTCAAAAAATCCGCTGACGATCGGTGTGATTATTTGCCTGTTTATGCCTGTTGAGTGGAATACCGCATAAAGCCAGGAAGATAGCGCATCTGTAATATGGGATAATATGAGAAGCCTGATTATTACGGAAAAGATTATGATAAATCCGCCTACAGTCAAGATGGAGTTTACAGAATTTTTTACAGCATCGCTTAATAGGAATCCCACAGGACGCTTATCATCTGCATAATATTTCAAAAGTTTTTTTACCGCGTCTTTTATGCTTGTTTTATTGTTAGTTGCTTTTCCAGTATCTTTAGATTTGTAAAATCTGAATATTAAACCTACTGTAATCGCCCCCAAATAATGGGAGAGCGCAATTATTACGCCGTAATATTTGTTGTGAAGCATACCTATGCCAACGGCTCCTAGCATAAATAAAGGCCCTGATGTGCTGCAGAAGGATAAAAGCCTCTGCGCTTCAGTCTTGCTGCACAGCTTTTTATTGTATAATTCGGCCACGATTTTTGATCCTACAGGATAGCCTGATGTAATGCTCATCACAAATGGGAACGAACCGCATCCGGGAACGTTAAAAAGGGGTCTCATTACAGGCTCCAGCAATGCGCCTATGAAGTTTACCATACCTGAATTCACCAGCAATTCTGCGCCTATAAAAAATGGCAAAAGCGACGGGCAAACTATATTAAACCATATTTTAAGGCCATCCAGAGCAGATGCATATGATTCTTCCGGATTTAATATTATGGCGCCTGCAAATAATATTATGCACAGAGACAGTATCATTTTGCCTATTACAGACAAATCTGCCGTAAAATGCCTTACGTATACATATATGAGTATCAGTATTAAGATGATTATTCCGGATATTAAATAAATCATACAATGGTCCAGTTTATAAATATTAACATTATATTTATATTTCCAATGGCACCATATATGCCATCTTTAATTTATAAATTAAACCATTACAGGTCCCTTTAAAAAATCACAACCTCCTGTCCTGTCCTGTTCTTTAGAATATGCTGTAACATAGATATCTGTTGCAAGTATATCCATGGCGACCATTTTCTTGAATCGTTCATCCTTATATTCTTTATAGTCGGACATATTTGTAATGACGGGAAGGACACAACTTTCTTTGATTTTATGGATCACCTGCCTGCCTTTTTCGGAAAAACCGAGCACTCTTATATACTCAGGAGGTGTAAGGCTGCTTTTAGTCATTCCCAGAAGAGAATGCAGCAATATTCTTTTGATCCTTGTTTCAGTATAACGCTTTGATTTAATATTATGTATGAGTTCGCTTATGCTTCCACTTTGGGAGGCGGCTTTTTTAATTCTGTATTCAAGCCCTTCAGAGACGTCTATTATACTTGAAATTTCATGCAATGGCATCTGGCGAAGCTTACACAATATCGCCGATGTAAAATTATCTACAGTTACAGGAGCTTTTCCGGAATTGATGCATTGCCGCAAAATATCCATAGAAAATGGAGGCATATAATGAGAAAGTATTTCCCAATCATGATTCTTCGCAGTTTCTCTTAAGAAAAGAGCGCTTGCAAAATTTCCATCCTGAATATTTTGATCGTTATAATCCGGGCCGATGCGTTTTACAGATACCGGAATGATAGGGCTCTTTAACCTTATAAGCCATTTTAGATATTCCAATGCCAGTATATTATTTGAAGATTGAAGTATGGATTTGATATTATCGGCGTCACCATATGAAAAATCGCCTTTTATATATTTCATAAATGCATTCGCTCTGGATGACGCAAAGGAATTGCCCGCATCCATCTCCTGTCTTAAAATATCCCTATATTCTTCAGGTTCATTTGCAAATACGTATGCGATCTTTTTAAGGATGTCAATATCCTCGCATTCGCTTCCAAATGATAAATAATCGACAATATTTAAGCTGTTTAAAATAGACACTGCTCCATATGCAAAGATCTCTGCGCTTTGTGTACAATATATTACGGGAAGTTCCAAAACAAGGTCGAATCCCGCCTTCAACGCGGCAAGAGTTCTTGACCATTTATCGATGACCGCTGGTTCGCCTCTCTGTACAAAGTTGCCGCTCATTATGCAAATTGAATATTTAGCTTGAGTTATATCCAAAGAGGTATTAAAATGATATAAGTGGCCGTTATGCAGAGGATTATATTCTGCAATTATTCCAAGATACGACATATAAATCACTCCAGTATTTTTATTATATATTATTTTATATGATAAAGATAAATAATATATAAAACAAGAGTGTATATATATTATTCTTCAACTTGTAATTTGAAATCAGGCATAATGTTGTTTTGAGCGACAAATGAGTGCTCAAAACAACATTAGCTCATATTACGAATTGAATATAAAATTGGTGATATTTAATATTGCAATTTAAGGAATGTATAATTTTACACTATAACTATTGATATATTTGGCAATATGGTACAAAATAAAAAAAGACGTATTGGATAAATATTTAACTTGACTTCTGGATGCCGGTTCATAAACTTTTTCTTGAATTGGGAAAAATGTCTTATCCGGCACAATAAATAAAACTAATATTTTAGATGGGAAGGTGTTTTTTATGAATCTTATGGAACAAATATGGAACAAGGCCAAAGCTGATAAAAAGAGGATAGTTTTGGCAGAAGGAGAGGAGCCGAGGGTGCTTGAAGCAGCATCGAAGGTTGTTAAAGAAGGGCTCGCCGACATAGTGCTTTTAGGCGATGAATCAAAAATCACGAACACCGCATCAAAATTGCATTTAAGCATCGAGGGTGCAAAGATTATAAATCCCCTGAAATCTCCGAAATTTGAAGAGTACGCTGAGCGGTTTTATGAACTCAGGAAAAAGAAAGGCATGACTCTTGAAAACGCCAATAAGATAGTCAAGGATGTGCTCTATTTCGGTACGATGATGGTAAAGTCGGGCGATGCCGACGGAATGGTTGCAGGCTCCATACATTCAACAGGTGATCTTTTAAGGCCTGCACTTCAGGTTATAAAGACTGCTCCTGGAATATCGATTGTATCAAGTACATTTATTATGATAGTTCAGGATAAACATTATGGTGAAAATGGAATACTTCTTTTTGCCGATTGCGCCGTGAATCCTGACCCTGATGCGGAGCAGCTTGCATCGATTGCCGTAGCTACGGCTAAAACGGCGAAGACACTTGTGGGAATCGATCCTAGGGTGGCGCTGCTTTCGTTTTCAACAAAGGGAAGCGCTAAACATGATCTGGTAGATAAAGTAACCGAGGCCGTAAATATTGCTAAAAAAATCGCACCGGATCTTCAAATCGACGGGGAGCTGCAGGCGGATGCTGCTTTAGTTCCTAAGGTTGCCGAATTAAAGGCGCCGGGAAGTTTAATTGCCGGAAAGGCCAATGTTTTGATTTTCCCTGATCTTCAGTCTGGAAACATCGGATATAAATTGGTTCAGCGTCTCGGAGGTGCTGAAGCGATAGGTCCTGTATGCCAGGGATTTGCAAAACCTGTAAATGATCTCTCAAGGGGCTGCAGTTTTGAAGATATAGTAAATGTAGTTGCAATAACTGCCGTACAGGCGCAGAATTTATAATCATAAAGGAGAAAAACAGATGAAAATATTGGTAATTAATTGCGGCAGTTCTTCTCTGAAATATCAGCTTATCGATATGGATGGGGAAATAGTGCTTGCGAAAGGATTAGTAGAGAGGATCGGGATTAAGGGTTCAAAGTTGACTCATAAACCGACGGGAAAAGAAAAAGTTGAAATAGACATGTTTATACCGGATCACAAGACAGGAATAAAAATGGTGCTCGATGAGCTTGTTGATAAAAAACACGGCGTAATCGATTCGATGTCTGAAATATCCGCCGTGGGCCACAGGGTCCTGCATGGAGGAGATAAATATACAGAGTCGGTTTTAATAACCCCTGATGTCATGAATGCTGTCAAAGTTTGCGCTGCCCTTGCACCGCTGCACAATCCCGCAAGTATCACAGGCATAAATGCCTGCAAGGCTTTGATGCCTGATACGCCTATGACGATTGTATTTGATACGGCATTTCATCAGACAATGCCCGATTATGCTTATATGTATGCACTTCCTTATGAATTATATGAAAAGTACGCTATAAGGAGATACGGTTTCCACGGCACATCCCATAGATATGTGTCGCATGAGGCTGCAAAGATGCTGAACAGGCCCTATGATAAATTAAAGACGATAACATGCCATCTCGGGAACGGCTCAAGCGTTGCCGCAGTTTTGAACGGAAAATGTGTAGATACCAGTATGGGGCTGACTCCCCTTGAGGGGCTTGTAATGGGTACAAGATGCGGTGACGTGGACCCGGCCATAATCCCGTATCTCGTCATTAATCTTGGAATCAGCATAGAGGAAGTCAATAAGATTATTTATAAAAAATCAGGTTTTATAGGCCTTTCGGGTATAAGCAGCGATTCAAGGGATCTTGAGGCAGCTGCCGAAAAGGGAAATAAAAGGGCATTGCTTACATTGAATGTATTCTATTATGGAGTCAAAAAATATATCGGAGCATATGCCGCAGCAATGAACGGCTTCGATTGTTTGGTATTCACGGCGGGTATAGGTGAAAATTCACCTCGCGCAAGGGAACACATATGTGAAAATATGGATTATCTTGGAATAAAAATAGATAAAGAAAAGAATAGAATAAGGGGTAAGGCTGTCGACATAAGCTCAGCTGACTCAAAAGTAAAGGTCCTTGTGATTCCGACGAATGAAGAGCTTTTGATTGCAAGGGACACAAAAGAGATTGTTGAAAGATTATAGGAACTATTGTAATTTTGATTCGCAATTTGAAATCGGGCATAAATAGGATTATGTTATTTTGAACGACGAATGAGCATTATGAGAGTTTTGATAAGTTCTTGGCCTGCTGCCGCATAAGAATCGAAGTTATAATTGATATTATCTGTTGCAAATCAATGTTTTAAAAAGTAAAATAAGGTTATATTAAGGCTGTGGACAAGCAAGCATGAGCTCCATGGCAGTTGATATATAGAATATAAAGGGAGGTAACGACAGTTGTTAAAGGGATTGTATATTCTTGATAAGCATGCATATGATAATATTTATGGCGAAGAGGAGAGAAAGGATATTCTAAAATATGTAGACATCTACGGACCGCCACAGACGGCAGAAACAATCAAGAATAACATTTCATTGCTTAAGGATGCAGATGTCATTTTCTCCGGGTGGGGTTGTCCTCATATGGATAAAGAGTTTATCGAAGCAGCACCAAATCTGAAGGCTGTATTCTATGGGGCAGGATCCATAAAGTATCTAGTAAGTGATGCTTTCTGGGATAAAGGTATATTGATCACAAGTGCATATGCCGCAAATGCTATTCCGGTTGCAGAGTATACCCTGTCGCAAATACTCTATAGCCTTAAATTGGGTTGGTATTATGCTTTATCAACCAAAAGAGACAAAAAGTATCCACCCAAAAAAGTTGCACCAGGCGGATATAAAAGTACTATAGGCATTATTTCCCTTGGAATGGTAGGAAGGCGTGTATGTGAATTGCTTCGTCCGTTTGATGTAAAGGTAATAGCATATGATCCTTTCGTTAAGAAGGAAGATGCTGCCAAACTGAATGTCAAATTATGCTCACTGGAGGATATATTTAAAAATGCGGATGTCATATCTTTACATACACCGTGGCTTAAGGAAACCGAAGGCATGATAAAGGGCATACATTTTTCATCGATGAAACAGAATGCAACATTTATAAATACCGCCAGAGGAGCGGTGGTAAATGAGAATGAGATGATAGACGTACTTACAAAACGTTCCGACATTACGGTTGTCCTTGATGTAACATATCCTGAGCCGCCTCGACCTAAGTCACCTTTGTATATCCTGCCAAATGTAGTATTGACACCGCATATAGCAGGTTCAATGTATAAAGAATGCAACAGGATGGGAAGATACATGGTTGAAGAGCTTGAACGCTATGTAAAGGGAGAGAAGCTTCGTTATATGATAACCAGAGAAAGAAGTGCGTTTTTAGCATAAAGTCATAGGGACGGTTAATCAAAAGTTAAGGTAATGGTTAATGCGACAGAGGGACGGTTAATCAAAATTCGCATTCTATTGTCACTTATGCGATAATTCAATTTTCAGATAATTATTGATACTAATAAAAATGATTAACCGTCCCTATAAAAGGAGGTAACTATGGACCGGAAAGAGACACTTTTTAATAAAGAAGGCAATCCATTAAGCAATGTAAAAAAGATAATAGGTGTTATGAGCGGCAAAGGAGGGGTCGGCAAATCGACTATATCTGCGCTTTTAGCAAATGAATTGAACAAAAGGGGCCAAAGGGTCGGCATACTCGATGCGGATATTACAGGCCCGAGCATTCCGAGGTTTTTTGATGTTGAAGGCATGAAAGTATCAGGGGATGAATCTGGCGCACATCCGGTTAAGACGCAAGATGGCATCGAAATAATGTCCATGAATTTTTTAATGGATTTTGAGGAGCAGCCCGTAATATGGAGAGGACCCCTTATAGGCGGAGCTGTTAAGCAGTTCTGGACGGATATAATATGGGGCGACCTTGATTATATGATAATCGATATGCCTCCCGGTACAGGAGATGTGGCGCTTACAGCAATGCAGTCGATACCTATCGATGGAATAGTTATGGTATCTGTTCCCCAGGATCTTGTATCCATGATAGTTGCCAAGGCGATAAATATGGCAAGAAAAATGGATATAAAAGTTCTGGGCGTTGTAGAAAACATGAGCTATATTATATGCCCCAAATGCAAAGAAAAGATCAATATTTTTGAAAGCGGCAGTATGGAGAAGTACCTTAAGGAATTGGATACGGAGCTGCTTGGCGAGCTTCCCATGTCTAAGGATATAGCCGGAATATCAAAAGAAAGGTGCAAAATTGGCGACAGCGATATAGTAAAAACGATAGGTAACATTGCAAATAAAATCATCGAATTAGTTAAATAGCCGTAAAAGAGTCTGATGGGAAAATGAAGTTTTATTTTCCATCAGACTCTTTTATAGTGCTGCTAACCTCATCCATTGCCATATTTGCCAGTTCATCGCATCTGTTATTATATTGATTATCGGCATGCCCTTTAACTTTATGAAAGTAAACTTCATGAACGTCAAGCAGTTTGATAAGTTCCTGCCACAATGGTATGTTTTTCACCTTTTCTTTACTGCTTTTCACCCAGTTATTCCTAGCCCACTTATCTATCCACTTATTATTTATGGCATTGATAACATATGCGGAATCGCTGTATAAATCGACATGGCAGGACTCTTTTAACATTTTTAACGCATCTATTATTGAAAGCAATTCCATTATATTATTTGTCGTATCTGAAAATCCCTTTTTTATTTCTTTATGAAAAGATCCATAAATAAGTACGATTCCGTATCCGCCGATATTATTTGTCTTCCCATTTCCTCTGCATCCTCCGTCGGTATAAATTGTAACTTTTTTCATAAACAATCACCTGTTGATTCTATGTTTACAGCTTCGATACAACAAAATTTTTTACCTGTAGTAAAACAAATCGATGTTCAAAGGCATATTGCTCTGTCGCATACGGTCATGTATGTTATATTATAACATATGAACTCCGGATATTAAACTTTCAAGAGTTAATTAATTAAAATTAATTGATGCATTTTATATTTAAAGAATATCATGGAAGCAACCGTGAAATATAACGATTGAAATAATATTCTTCAAATAATTTATTAAGTTCTCAGTCTTCATTATTGCTGTTCATCAAGTCCTCGATTTCCAGAATAAAATCGCTTACCTTCATATTTATTGTCTTGCATATTTTAAAAAGTATATTCAATGTGGATCTTCTTTTTCCCCTCTCAAGCAGGCTTATATAAGTCCTGTCTATATTGCATTGTTGAGCGAGCTCTTCCTGTGACAATCCGCATTTTAATCTATTCTTTTTTAAAATAACAGCAAATGCTTTCTCTAATGTCAATTATATTCACCCCTTTAATTTGATTTTCAAAGAAATGTTACAAATAGTCTACGGACTATAGTCTGCAATAATAAAAAACTATGATATAATTATATGGTGCTGTGAGATAGAAGATAAAAAATGAGGGAAACTCTCTTTATTTATAAATATATCCTTTAGATCGGAAGAGCGTCGTGTAGGGAAAGAGTGTAGATCTCGGTG
>ENA-UOOI01000702-UOOI01000702.1-fermentation-metagenome-genome-assembly--contig:-NODE-702-length-41014-cov-71.127786_pt1 | contig 41014 bp, 39 predicted proteins | sample MGYA00245779_ERZ724027 | MGnify/ENA primary metagenome ERZ724027 (study PRJEB28704, sample SAMN03018318) | fermentation metagenome | biome: anthropogenic terrestrial biome; feature: soil; material...
GAGAGGGACTGTGCCCTTTCCATCGACGGGGGAGACGGCCTTGGGCAGGTGGTGGCGCACCGGGCGATGCAGGAATGTGTGGCGGGGGCGAAAAAACACGGGGCCTGTTTTGCGGCCGTACGCAATTCCAACCATTTTGGGGCCGCCTCTTATTTTTCCAGAATGGCGGCGCGGGAAGGGTGCATCGGTTTCGCGTGCACGGCGGCCGGCCCCGCGATGGCACCGTTCGGCGGCATGGAGCCCCTGCTCGGCACCGACCCGTTCGCCGTTTCCTTTCCCGTAAGGGGACACGTCCCTTTTACCCTGGACATCGCCGTCAGTGCGGTGGCAAAAGGAAAGATCCGCATCTTCGAACGCGAAGGAAAATGTCTTCCGCGCGGCTGGGCGCTCAACAAATACGGCAACGATACAACCGACCCTGCGGCGGCGATTTCCGGCAGCCTGCTGCCCATGGCGGGCCATAAAGGGTACGGGATCGCAATGGTGATCGAGGCTTTCTGCTGTCTGCTCAGCGGAGCGCGGTTGAGCTGCGAATCCGAGGGGATGTTCGACTCGCACGGCAAAGCGGGCACCGGCCACTTTTTCGGCGCGTTTGATATCGCCCATTTCACCGACCCGGAGCAGTTCGAACGGCGCGGCGGAGAATGGTTCGAGAAAATCAAAAATTCCAGAACCCGCTCCGGCGTGAAACAGATCCTGATCCCCGGCGAGCTGGAGGAATCCCGAAGAAACGGCGGCCCGGATTCCCTTCTTCTTTCGGAGGCGACCTATTCTAAAATTCTGGACCTGAACAAAGACGGCCAATAACAGAAACTGACAAAGGAGAATCTTTCCATGCAATTGTTGGATTGTACTTTAAGGGACGGCGCCAATGTGGTCGGAAAAGGCTTTTCGGCCGAGCTGACCGACATGATGCTGTCCGGCCTGATCCGCAGCGGAATCAAAGTGATCGAATACGGGAATTCCGGCGGAATCGGCGCATATGAGGTAGCGAAATTCATCGCGCCGCTCACCGACCGGGAATACCTGGATCTGGCCCGCCCCTATCTGAAAAAAGCGGAAATCGGAATGTTCCTGAACGCAAAGCGCTACCGCGAAAAAAGCGTCGCCCTTGCCGCGGAAAACGGCCTTTCATTTCTGCGGATCGGCGCGGATGCAGGCGACGCCGCCATTGCGCTGGAGCCGCTCGCCAAGGTGAAGGAATACGGGCTGAAAGCGCGCTATTCCATGATGAAAGCCTATCTTCTGACTCCGGAACAACTGGCGGAGGAAGCGAAGCTGCTGGAATCCAAAGGCCTTGACGAGATCACCATCATGGATTCGGCCGGCGCCATGACACCGGAGCAGGCTGCCCGGTATTCGGAGGCTCTTTCACACGCCCTTTCCATCCCCGTCGGATTCCACGGGCACAACAATCTGGGCCTCTCGATTGCAAATGCGCTGGCGGCGGCGGAACACGGCGCCCGGGTGATCGACTGCGGGCTGCTCGGCATGGCACGCAGCGCCGGAAACATTCCCACCGAGGCCGCCGCCGCGGTCCTGCAGCACACAGGACTGCTGGAACCCGGGATCGACCTGTATGGACTTCTGCGCTTCCTGGACGAAGAGCTGATCCCGGCCATGAAACTTCATGATTACCGGCCCGCCATCACGCCCATTGAGCTGATTCTGGGCTATTCCGGCTGTCACTCCAGCTTCCTGAAGCTGTTCGCCCGGATCGCCGCGGAAAAGAAGGTCAGCCTTTACCGCCTGATCGTAGAAGTGTCTGCCCAAAATCGAAAAAATCCGTCGGAAGAGCTGATTCTGTCCGTGGCGGAAACCCTGCCCCAAGAGCGATAAACACCATATCCTGCCAAATTCGCCGGCAATTACGGAAAGGAATCAGAAATACATATGGCAAAAAAAATTTTAGGTCTGGTCGGAAGATTCGACAACAATATGATCCGGGAGGTAACCCGGCTTCTGCCGAATCAATTTGAACTGGAATTGATTTCACCCGAAGACGATCACAGCAAACTCAGAAACATCCACTATATGATCACCCGGCAGATGCTGATCGACCGCGAGGTTATTTCCGCCGCCCCCAAGCTGGAAGTGATCCAGAGGTGGGGCTCCGGATACGACAAGGTGGATGTCGCATGTGCGACCGAGCGGGGAATCCCCGTTCTGATTGCCGCGGGCGTTAATGCCGTTTCCGTTTCGGAACATGCAGTTCTGCTGATGCTGGCGGTCCTGCGCCGCATTACCCTAGCGGACCGCTCCGTTCACCGCGGTACCTGGCTAATTCCCGACATTTTGGAACAGGCCCGCACGCTCAGCGGAAAAACCGTGGGCCTTGTCGGTTTCGGAAATATCGCGCGCCTGGTCGCGGAAAAAGTAAACGTTTTTGGCGCAAAGGTCCAGTATTATGACCTGGTCCGGGGCACCGCACGGCAGGAGCAGGATCTGCGGGCCTCCTATGTCTCCCTGGATACCCTGATGAGAACCTCGGACATCGTCAGCATCCATGTTCCGCTGACCGCCCAGACGGATGGTCTGATCGGAGAGGAAGAGATCGGCAGAATGAAACCGGAAGCCGTTCTCATCAACACAGCCCGCGGAAAAATCGTGGTTGAACAGGCTTTGGCCGACGCACTGGAAGAAAATCGGCTGAGCGGCGCCGGGATCGATACGTTCGAAAACGAGCCCGTTAAATCCGGCAACCGCCTGCTGACTTTTGAGAATGTAATCTGCACTCCGCATATCGGGGGCTCCACGCTCGATAATCATGCGTTTTGTGCACGGCACTGCATGAACAATTTGATGGATGCCCTGGAAGGGAGGGAGTTTTCAAAACGCGATTTGGTAAATCCAGAGTATAAAGTTTGCTCTTTATAACGAACTGTATTCAAAAAACATAAAAGGAGATTTCATCATGAAAAAAGCAGCTTGTATGGTTTTTTCCCTGCTGATGATCTTATCGCTTCTGTCCTGCTCCGCCAAACCCTCCACATCTACTCAGGCTTCCGGTTCCCAAACCGCCGAAGCCGACATCAACTGGCCGACCAAGCCCATCACGATTCTGGTGCCGTGGTCGGCGGGCGGCGGCTCCGACCTGTGCGTGCGCACGCTGGTCCCCTATTTGGAAGATGAGCTCGGGACATCCATCACCGTAGTCAACAAGACCGGTGCCAACGGCTGGATTGCCTGGAACGAGCTTGCCAAGGCCGCGCCCGACGGCTATACCATGGCGCAGTTCAATATTCCCGCTTTTTACGCCGGATACCTCGATCCTCAGCAGAATCGCAAGGAAAATCTGGAATCGTTCCGCACAATCGCGAACCAGATCAGCGACTGGGGTACGATGGTCGTAAAAAAAGGCGATAAACGTTTTTCCAGTGCGAAAGATCTGGTGGAGTACGCCAAAACCCATGAGCTGCTGGCCGGGGATGCCGGAAAGGGCAGCAACAAGCACATGGTGACGGAAAGCTTGAAAAAGGCTATTCCGGGCCTCAAGCTGGTACCCGTCCATCAGTCGGGATGGAACGACAACTACGCCGCTCTTCTCGGCGGACATATCGACGTCGCCTGGGGCTCCGTGGGCGAAACGCTCTCGGCCTACAAGAGCGGAGAGGTCGATATTCTGTGCGTGTTCGCACCCAAGCGTTCCGAGGTGCTCCCCGATGTTCCCACCTACAACGAGCTGAAACTGAGCAGCGAGGTCCTTTCCCCTTCCGACCGCGGATTCTTTATGCCTGCCGGCGTAGATGAAAAGGTGTACGCCAAAATTTCCAAGGCATTTGAAAAAGCGATCCAGAATTCCGAGCATATTCAGAAAATGAAAGACATGGGAATGGTAGTCAACTATATAGGCGGGGACGAATATGCCACCTATGCGAAAAAATGCGAACAGGACGTGGCAGCCATGGCCGACGTAATGGGCTGGAAATAACGGCTGCACATCTTCCCGCCGCACGGCGGGAGATGCCTCCCCGGCGCGGCGAGTGTTTAAAAACAGGGCAGGCAAGTGGTTTGCCCTTTGAAAGGGGTGCAGTATTCTCAATGCGAAAGTCGCTACATTTAAATCTTGGCGTCTGTTTAAGCAGCGTAACGTTCCTTTTGGGGCTTGCGATGTTTATCGGCTCGCGGAGAATGAACTACTGGTCGGGGTACGGGCCCGGGGAATCCTTTATGTCCACCTGGGTAAGCGCCTTCCTGGTCATGTTCTCCATCCTCTCCTTCTTCTCCGAAGCGAAAAAGGAAGGAATCGCACTGAATCAAATTTTTCCGAAAGGCGCGGGCCTGAAAAATATGACAGTCACCTGGGCGGCCCTTCTGGTTTTCCTTGCCCTGGTAACCATAACCGGATTTTTACCCGCCGCCGCGATCATGCTTTTCCTGCTTTTCTCGTTGGGGTACCGCTGGAAACACGCGGCCATTCTTTCCGTCATTGTGGCGTCCCTGTGCTATGTGGTCTTCAAAATTCTGCTGCAGGTTCCGCTGCCGGTTGGAATATTCGGAATTTAGGGAGGGATATCGTTGTCAGAATCACTAGGATACTTACTGCAGGGATTTGCCGCGGCGGCAACCTGGTATAATCTGCTGTACTGCCTGATCGGCGTCGCCTTCGGCATGATGGTCGGCGTGCTGCCGGGCCTTGGCCCTTCCGCCGGAACGGCACTGCTGCTGCCCCTGACCTTCGGCATGGGCCCCGCCAGCTCCATCATCATGCTGGCAGGGATCTATTACGTAGCCATGTACGGCGGCACCATCACCTCCGTGCTGGTCAACATCCCGGGCGAATCCGCTTCCGTCATCACCTGTATGGAAGGCTATCCGCTCGCCCAGAAGGGCAGGGCCGGCGTCGCGCTCGGCGTAGCCGCAATCGGCTCGTTTATCGGCGGCACGATCGCCATGATAGGGCTGGTGTTCGTCGGGCCGTTTGTCGCCTCTCAGGCCTTGAAATTCGGGCCGCCCGAATATTTCTGCCTGATGGTGATGGGTATGACCATGGTGGTCGGCCTTATGGGAAAATCGCTTGTCAAAGGCATGACCTCGGCCTTTCTGGGCCTTGCGCTTTCCCTGGTGGGGCTTGATAATTCCAGCGGCATCGCCAGATTCACGCTGGGAACGGACTATCTTTTAAGCGGGCTCGATTTTATCTGCCTTGCCATCGGTCTGTTCGGCCTGTCGGAAATCTTCCTTTCGCTGGAAGCCGACCTTCATTCCGAAGTGACCATACCGCCCATCAAGGGGCTTTTCCCGGCAAAGGAGGAACGCCCCATTGTCGCCAAATCCATCCTTCGCGGAACCGTTCTGGGCTTTCTGATCGGCCTGGTTCCCGGCACAAACTCCGTCATCCCCACCATTTTGAGCTATTCGCTGGAAAAGAAGCTGTCGAAGCATCCTGAAAAGTTCGGCACCGGCGTGGTGGAGGGCGTCTCCGGCCCCGAAACAGCCAACAATGCCTACTGCGGCGGTTCCCTGATCCCGCTGTTCACGCTGGGGATCCCAACCTCCCCCACCATCGCGATCCTGCTCGGCGCGTTTGTCATGCACGGCCTTCAGCCGGGCCCCATGCTGTTCCAGGAAAATCCCGACGTGGTCTGGGCCGTCATCGCGAGCATGTTCATCGGGAATACGCTCCTCTTATTCATGAATCTTCCCATGGCGGGTTTCTGGGCCAAACTGACCCATGTTCCCAACCGGATCATGTTCCCCATCATCATTGTGCTGTGCCTCGTTGGGACATACAGCATCAACAACAGCGTTATGGATGTCGTCATGACCTTTCTGTTCGGCATCCTCGGCTACCTGATGAAAAAGGGAGACTTCCCGATCGCTCCGATCATCCTGACCTTTGTGCTGGGCGACATTATGGAGTCCACACTGGTTCAGTCCATGACCATGTTCCGCGGGGATGCCGTGCAGTTCGTGCAGCGCCCGATCTGCGCCGTAATGCTCCTCATCACGGCGGCCGTCCTGGTGGTGAGCATCCTTACCACGGCAAAGCGCAGAGCGACCTACGGCGACGAGGAAATCGAGATGTGATGTTTTAGATGATGCCGCCGGGACGTCTCAAGGCTCCCCTGCCAGGCCTTGTTTGATCAATAAAAAACGACGGATTTTCGAGATAAAATTGCGCCGAACAAGGAAAAAAGCGCAGGAATCCTTTCCGGATTCCGAGCATTTTTGACGCTGGGCGGCACAATTTTAGCCGAAATAGACGAGTCTCTTGATTTTTCAAACGAGGCCTAAGGCGACCCGGATTATTTGTTTCCTTCTACAAGATAAATTTGCGCAATCGGCACAGGCTTGCAAAGGCCTGTGCCGATTGCTTTCCCGGTGTTTTTTTTCAACATATGCAGCGGCCATGCATAAGCTGTAATGGAAATAATAGTTATCCCTAAAAAACAGGGCATCGGGAAAACGCCAGCCCTAAGACCTGTTTCCTCCGCTTTCGGCAGAACCGCTTTCATCCCGGCTCTGCCTGCCCGATCCTTTTTAGGTTCTCCTTTGTCCGGGCGCCAATCGGGCGCCCGGATGGCTACATACCGGAAAGCCGCCACAGCCGGCGGCTTTTCTTTTCCCATCGCATTTTCTGTTAAAATGCAGGATTTGCCGGATGAGATATAATTCAGAAAGAAAGAGGGAAGCTTTTTGGGCCGATATCAAGTGTGCGTTTACGCCATCGCCAAAAACGAAGAAAAATTTGTCGACCGCTGGATGGATTCCATGCGGGAGGCCGACCTTATCGTCGTCACCGACACCGGCTCGACCGACGGCACGGTGGAAAAGCTGCGCGGCAGGGGCGCGGTTGTGTTTACGGAGGAGGTCAAACCCTGGCGGTTCGACGTTGCGCGGAACCTTTCGCTGGACCATATCCCCGCCGTCGCCGACATCTGCGTCTGCACCGACCTGGACGAGGTCTTTTCACCCGGGTGGCGGGAGCATCTGGAACAGGCGTGGCAGCCGGATACCAATACCGCGCGCTATCTTTACAACTGGAGCCACCGGCCGGACGGTTCCCCAGACATGCAGTTCTACTATTCCAAAATCCATTCCCGCAAGGGATTCCGCTGGCGCTACCCTGTGCACGAATACCTGTATTATAACGGGACGCCTCTGCAGAAGACGGTCTATGCGGACTCCGTCGTGCTGGACCATTATCCCGACCCCGAAAAATCCAGAGGCTCTTACCTGCCGCTTCTGGAGACGGCCGTGCGGGAAAATCCCGAGGACGACCGCATGTGCTACTATCTGGGGCGGGAGTATCTGTATCTGGGCCGCTTTCCGGACTGCATCAAAACCCTGAAGCGCCACCTTTCGCTGCCCGCCAGCACCTGGGCGGAAGAGCGCTGCGCTTCCATGCGCTGGATCGCGAAATCGTACCATCGGCTGGGAAAGGACCGGGAGGCCTATTCGTGGTATCTGCGCGCGGCCGCCGAGGCCCCGCATCTGCGGGACCCCTATGTGGAGCTGGCGCAGGCCGCCTATGAAAAAAAAGACTGGCTCACATCCTTTTTCGCGGCGGAAAAAGCGCTTTCCATCCGGGAAAAATCGAAAACGTATGTGAACATGGGCTATTCGTGGGACCATACCCCCGACGACCTGTGCGCGATCGCCTGCTATCGTCTCGGCTTTCTGGAGCGGTCGGCCGAGCACGCCCGAAAGGCTCTGGAGCTGAGCCCCGGGAACGAACGCCTGAAAAACAATCTCAGGCTGATCGAGCAGGCGCTCTCAAAATAATTCAGCGTTCCTCCGTATCGGCGCCGGGCCTGGCTGTTTTTGTCCCTTTTTGTCCTTTTTTCCCCTGATTAAAAAAATTTATTGTGTGTCCCGCTCTTTTTCAGCGGCGGGGGCTTGACAATTTCGTTGTTTTCAAATATCATGAATACATATCGTAGAAGTATGAAATGAGGTTTCAAACGATGAGAATTTCTGCAAAGGGGCGCTATGCTCTCGCCGCAATGATCAGCATGGCCGAGACATACAGCAATGGAGAATATATTACCGTCATCAGCATTTCCGAAAAACTGGGAATTTCGAAAATTTATCTGGAGCAGGTCTTTTCCCTTTTGAAAAGGGGCGGCCTCGTCACGTCCATCAAGGGAGCCCAGGGCGGCTACCAGCTTGCACGAATGCCCAGGCAGATAACCGCGCTGGAGGTTTTGTCTGCCGTTGAACTTTCCCTGTTCGAACCCACGGAAGCCACCGTTAAGGACAAGGCCCCCGAAATTGAAGAAGCCATGCGGGTATCTGCCTTTCATAAGCTTGACGAAGCGGTGAAAGCCGCGCTCGGTTCGGTCAACCTTTCCGACCTGGCAATGGAGGCGGAAGGGATCCGATCCGATTACTGTATGTTCTATATCTGAAATCGACAGGAGAATCTTCAATGAAATTCAATACTTTATGCGTGCACGGCAGCACGGACCCGTGCGACCGGACAGGCTCGATTTCCGTGCCCATCTATCAGACCGCAACGTTTTCGCATCCGGGCGTAAGGGAGAGCACGGGCTACGACTACTCGCGCATGCAGAATCCGACCCGGGAGCATCTGGAAAAAACGATGGCCAGGCTCGAATGCGGCAGGGATGCGATCGCCTTTTCTTCCGGCATGGCCGCCATCACGGCGCTGATGGAGCTGTTTTCCCCCGGTGACCGCATCATCGCCTCCGACGACCTGTACGGCGGCTCCCGCCGCCTGTTCGAAAATATCAACGTCAAGAACGGCCTTTCCTTCGACTTTGTAAATACCTCGGATCTTGCTTTGGTAGAGGCGGCCATCCGCCCCGAAACAAAGGCGCTTTTTGTGGAGACGCCGACGAACCCCATGATGCAGGTGACGGATATCGCCGCCGCCGCGCGCCTGAGCCGGAAGCACTCGCTGCGCCTGATCGTGGACAACACGTTCCTGACCCCGTATTTCCAGAAGCCGCTCACGCTCGGCGCGGATATCGTGATCCACAGCGGGACGAAATATCTGGGCGGCCATAACGATACCCTCGCGGGGTTTCTCGTCGCGAGCGACCCGGAGCTCTGCGAGCGCCTTCGCTTCATTTACAAAACGACCGGCGCGTGCCTTTCCCCGTTCGACAGCTGGCTTCTGATCCGCGGCATCAAGACCCTGCCCCTGCGCATGGAAAAGCAGCAGGAGAGCGCGCAGGCGATCGCCCGGTGGCTGTGCGGCCGCAAAGAGATCCGCAAGGTGTTTTACCCCGGCCTGCCCGACCACCCGGATTACGAGCTTTCCAAACGGCAGACAAGCGGATTCGGCGCGATGATCTCGTTTGAAACGGACGGCCGGGAAACCGCCGAGCGGATGCTGAACCGCGTTTCGCTGATCCGGTTTGCCGAAAGCCTGGGCGGCGTGGAAACACTGCTGACCTACCCGATGCTGCAGACCCACGCCGACGTGCCGAAAGAGGAACGCGAGGCGAAGGGCATCAATGAAAGGCTGCTGCGCCTTTCCGTAGGAGTGGAGGATGCTGACGACCTGATCGAAGACCTGACCCAGGCGTTAAAGGAGGAATAGACGTTGCACTGTTTCGATGAAATCATCGACAGAAGGAATACCGGCTCTTTAAAATACGATTTTGCCGTGAAGCGCGGCAAGCCCGCCGACGTGCTCCCGCTTTGGGTGGCCGATATGGATTTCCGGGTGCCGCCCTGCGTGACCCGCGCGCTGGAGGAACGCATCCGCCACGGGATTTACGGATACTCCGAGCCGGGCGAAGCTTATTTTGCGGCGCTGAAGCAATGGTTTTCCTCGCGCCACGGCTGGCAGATCCGCCCGGAATGGCTGATCAAGACGCCGGGCGTGGTGTTTGCCCTGTGCGCGGCGGTCCGCGCGTTGACGCAGAAGGGCGACGCGGTCCTCATCCAGCAGCCGGTCTATTACCCCTTCACCGAATCCATCGTGGACAACGGAAGAAAGCTCGTCGTCAACGAGCTGGTTCGCTCCGGCGGAAAATATTCCGTCGACTTTGAGGACTTCGAGCGAAAAATCACGGAAAACGACGTCCGCCTCTTCATTCTGTGCAGCCCTCACAACCCGGTGGGCCGCGTCTGGACGCGGGAGGAGCTGACACGGATGGGGGAGATCTGCCGGAAGCACCGGGTCTTTGTCGTTTCGGATGAGATCCACGCCGACTTTACTTATCCGGGGCACCGGCATATCGTCTTTGCCAGCCTCGGCCCGGAATTCGCACAGAATTCGATGATCTGCACGGCGCCGACCAAAACCTTCAACCTGGCCGGCCTGCAGATTTCCAATATTTTTATCCCGAACCAGGAGGTCCGCCGTAAAATCCGCCGCGAAATCGGCCGGGCCGGATACAGCCAGGCCAACGTGATGGGCCTGACCGCCTGCCGCGCCGCCTATGAAGAGGGCGCGCAATGGCTGGACGCCCTGAAGGAGTACCTGACGGAAAACCTTTCGTTCGTGCGCGGCTTCCTGCGGGAAAGGCTCCCCGAAATCCGGCTGACCGAGCCGGAGGGGACGTATCTGATCTGGCTGGACTGCTCGGCCCTCGGGCTGAACGACCGGGAGCTCGACCGCCTGATGACGGAAAAGGCGAAGCTGTGGCTGGATGCCGGCCCCATCTTCGGGCAGGGCGGCTCGGGGTTCCAGCGCATCAACATCGCCTGCCCGCGCTCCGTGCTGGAAGAGGCGCTCCGCCGGCTGGAAGCGGCCGCGCGGGAACAAAAAGAAAAGGCCGGGGTTCTTTCCTGATCCCGATCAAAAAAGCTCTCCGCGCGGTTCATCCGCAGCGGAGAGCTTTTCTGTTTTTCCTGTTCGCCCGGCCTTTGCGTACCGGGGCAGCGCCGGTCATTTTCCCGCTTTGTCGGGGAACCGGCTTTATTTTCCTTTTTCCAAAAGCTTCAGGATCGCGTCTTTGGACTGGACGCCGACCACGGTGTCGACCACCTTTCCCCCGCGCATGACCGCGAGGGTCGGAATGCTGCGGATCTCGAACTCGCCCGCAAGCTCCGGCTGTTCGTCGACGTTTACCTTGCACACCTTGGCGTCGGTCACTTCGTGCTCGATTTCGTCCACAACGGGCGAAAGCATCCTGCACGGCCCGCACCACGACGCCCAAAAATCCAGAAGGACGGGTTTCCCGGCTTCCACGACTTCCTTTTGAAAATTGTCCTTTGTCACATGAATCATAATCCGTTCTTCCTTTCCGACTGAAAACAGACTGTCCGGCGGAAGAGCCGCCGCGGTTCCGCCTGTGATTACGTTCCCGGATTTTCATCCGGAACGCCGCAGGGCTTTTTTTCTTCCGCTTTGATTCTTATTATAACCAAAAAAGCGTCCCTGTCTGTGAGCCGGTCACAAAAGAACAAAAAATTATTTGCGGGCTTCCTGCCCGGCGGCTTCGGCCTTCTTCCGGTTCCAGTATTCGCGGATCTTCCCGAAGCTTTCCTCGCTGATGGCATGCTCCAGCCGGCAGGCGTCCTCTTTGGCGGTCTTTTCCTCCACGCCGAGCGCGATCAGGCATTTGGACAGCAGGGTGTGCCGCTCGTAAATGCGCTCCGCGATCTCCCTGCCGCTGCCGGTCAATTCGATATAGCCGCCTTCGTCTATGGCAATATATCCGTTTTCGCGAAACTGTTTCATCGCGTGGCTGACGCTCGGCCTTGAAAAGTTCATCTCATTGGCGATATCGATGGACCGGACCGCGCCGGTCCGGTTTTTGAGCACCAGAATCGTTTCCAGATAGTCCTCCGCGGATTTCTGAATTTTCAAGCGCGTCCCTCCCTCTTTTATGATATTGTAATTTATCCTAACATAAAATCCGGCTTTTTACAAGTAACGCGGACCCGGAGGCCCCCTCAAAAATTGTTTCAGATTTTTTTGAGAGGGATATTGACAGGCAAAGTTAGTTGTGGTAAACTAAAAACGAAATGAAGGTTAGTCGATGCTAACACATCCGACAAGAAGAGCGGAACCGCTTCAAGGAGGAATGATCTATGCCGCTGACAATGGCCAGACGCGGAGAAAAGAACCAGATCAAAAGAATTACCGGGAAGGACGAAACCCGCCGCTTTCTGGCGAGCCTTGGATTTGTGGAAGGGGAATGCGTCACGATCGTGAATGAAATTGCCGGAAACGTGATTCTGAATATCAAAGACACCCGGGTTGCCCTCGACAAATCGATGGCGAACCGGATCATGATATGACGGTTGCGATTCAATATAAGGAAAGAGGCTGAGGGATATGAAGACCCTGAGAGACGCCAGGACCGGGGAAACCGTTACGGTGAGCAAACTGAACGGCGCCGGTGCGATCAAGCGCAGAATTATGGATATGGGGATTACCAAGGGCACCCGGATTTTTATTCGTAAGGTTGCGCCGCTCGGCGACCCGATTGAAGTGAACGTCAGAAATTATGAACTGAGTCTTCGCAAGGCGGACGCTGAAATGATCGAAGTCGTATAGGCTGTATTTCAAACGGGATTCCTGTGGAAAGGGCCCGTTTGTTAGTCTTGACTAATAGCTTTAAGATCACTGGCGAAGATGAGGAGGAAATGCAATGTCAATCAAAATCGCTCTTGCGGGAAACCCGAACTGCGGTAAAACCACCCTGTTCAACGACCTGACCGGTTCGTCGCAGTACGTGGGGAACTGGCCGGGCGTAACCGTGGAAAAAAAGGAAGGAAAGCTGAAAGGGCACAAGGATGTCGTCATCACCGACCTTCCCGGAATCTATTCGCTGTCTCCGTATACGCCGGAAGAAGTTGTCAGCAGGAACTATCTGATCAACGAAGCCCCCGACGTCATCGTCAATCTGGTGGACGCGTCCAACATCGAACGGAACCTGTACCTGACCACACAGCTCGTGGAAATCGGGATCCCGGTCGTCATTGCGCTGAACATGATCGATATCGTCCGCAAGAAGGGCGACAAGATCGATGCGAAAAAGCTCGGCCAGACGCTCGGCTGTGAAGTGGTGGAAACCTCCGCCCTGAAAGGGATCGGCAAAAAAGAGCTGATCGACTGCGCGCTGAACGCCGCGCGTCACGCGGAAAACAAACCGGTTCCGCGCACCTTCGGCAAAGAGGTGGAAGCCGCGCTTCAGAAGGTGTCCGAAGCGGTGCCTTCCCTGCAGAATAACCCGCATGCCCGGTGGTTCACCATCAAGCTGTTCGAGCGCGACGAAAAGGTGATGGAGCAGTTCAGGCTGGACGACGGCACGAAATCCCGGCTGGACGCCGCGATCAGCGAGTGTGAAACGCAGCTGGACGACGACTCCGAATCCATCATCACGAACGAGCGCTATCAATACATCGCGCAGGTCATCGGCGACTGCGTGCGCAAAAAGGAAGAGGGCCTCACCACTTCCGATAAAGTCGACCGCATTGTGACGAACCGGATTCTGGCGCTTCCGATCTTCGTCGTCATCATGTTCCTCGTCTATTACCTCTCTATTTCGACCGTCGGCACCATGGGCTCCGGCTGGGTCAACGACAAACTGTTCGGCGACATCATCCCGCCCGCTGTGGAGGGCTTTCTGGCCTCCATCGGCACGGCGGAATGGCTGAACTCCCTGATCCTCGACGGTATCATCGCCGGCGTCGGCGCGGTGCTCGGGTTCCTTCCCCAGATGCTGGTGCTGTTCTTCTGCATGGCGATTCTGGAGGATTGCGGCTACATGGCGCGCATCGCGTTCATCATGGACCGCATCTTCCGCCGGTTCGGCCTTTCGGGCAAATCGTTTATCCCGATCCTGATCGGCACCGGCTGCGGCGTCCCCGGCATCATGGCCTCAAGGACCATTGAGAACGACCGCGACCGCAAGCTTACCGTCATCACCACCACATTTATCCCGTGCAGCGCAAAGCTGCCGATCATCGCGCTGATTGCCGGCGCGCTGTTCCCGAGAAACCCGTGGATCGCCCCTTCCGCTTACTTCGTCGGCATGGCCGCGATCGTCGTTTCCGGTATCATTTTGAAGAAGGTACGTCTCTTCGCGGGCGAGCCTTCCCCGTTCGTCATGGAGCTTCCCGCCTATCATTTCCCAAGCCCGAAGAACGTGCTGCTCCATATGTGGGACCGTGTGAAAGCCTTTGTCCGCAAAGCGGGAACCATCATCCTGCTGGCGACCGTTCTGGTATGGCTCCTGAGCACGTTTAACTGGAGATTCCAGATGGTGGATCTCGAACAGTCCATGCTGGCTGCCATCGGCAATATCCTCGCTCCCCTGTTTGCTCCGCTCGGCTGGGGCGACTGGAAAGCGGCCGTCGCTACGGTCACCGGCCTGATGGCGAAGGAAAACGTCGTCGGCACGTTCGGGATCCTGTACGGCTTCTCAGAGGTTGCGGAGGATGGCCAGGAGGTCTGGCAGAGCCTGCAGGCTTCGTTCACGCAGCTCAGCGGCTACAGCTTCCTCGTATTCAACCTTCTGTGCGCGCCCTGCTTTGCCGCAATCGGCGCCGTCCGCAACGAGATGGGGTCCGCCAAATGGACCTGGTTCTCCGTCGGATATCAGTGCGTGTTCGCTTATGTTGTCTCCCTGATCACCTACCAGCTCGGCACGGCCTTCAGCGGCGGTGGGTTCGGGGTTGGAACCGCAGTCGCCATCGTTCTTACGGTAGCGCTGATTTACCTGCTGTGCCGGAAAGTATCCGACCCGAATGAACTTGGCGGCTCTGTGAAAAAGAAAGCGGCGATTTAAGTTATGTCTACGATTATTGTCGGTGCGATTATTCTTGCAATCCTCATTTTTGCCGGGTACAAAACTTTTAAAACCCATAAATCCGGCGGATGCGGTTGCGGATGCGACGGCTGCAGCGCATGCTGCCCGCCGGATGAACGGAAAAAGGAATAACGGAAAAAGAAGTGGGGCGCGAGATAAAGATCCCGCGCCCCTTTTTTCTTCCAATGCATCCATCCTTTTTCAAAAACAAAAGCTATAGCAATTTCACTTTATGATTGTGAATCCGGATCTGCCGCCTTTGGCGGAAAACAGAAACAGACCCGCATCGATCAGCCGGAAACGGCGTAAGAAGCTTGCAGCCCATAGTTTAGAGTTAGCGATGCTAACTCTAAAATTTAAGCCAATAGTTAGCCAAAGCTAACATTAAGAAGAAAGGATGATTGTAAAATGAGCGTTGTTATTATCGGCGGGCACGACCGGATGGTGTGTACCTATAAGGACATCTGCAGGCAGTTCAACTGCACCGCGAAAGTGTTCACCCAGCAGCCCGCGAATTTAAGGACCCAGATCGGCCGGCCCGATCTTCTGGTGCTGTTTACGAGCACCGTATCGCACCAGATGGTGCACAGCGCGCTGCAGATGACGAAAAACACCAATACCGAGATCGTGCGCTCCCACAGCAGCAGCTCCTGCGCGCTGAAAAACATTTTATCGGCTCACTGCTGACCACGTTTCTTCCGCGAAAAGACGACAAGGCCCAGGAGGGCGCAATGTTTGAAAAATCATTGATCGAGCAGTGTTCTTCCACGCTCGCCGGGCTGAAGCCGGCAAACCTGTTCAGCTATACGGGGCCGGACCGGGAGCTTGCCCCGGAATACATCCGCTTCTGGAATCAAAAGCTGAATCCCCGCGGCGTGTTTCTGACCGCCCTGCATTGCAGCGGGACGCGCATTTTGGTTTACGTCTACCGCAGGGGCGCGCTTTCGCGCGAGCTTGCGCGGCCCGGGGCGGCGGAGGCCTCGTTTGAAAAATCAAGAGATTTGTCTATTTCGGCTAAAATCCGTCGTTTTTTATTTTTCAAACAAGGCCTAAAAAACAAGGCTCAGACGATCCTGCTCTTGTTCCGCACCGCATAAAACAGCGCCAGAAGCACCAGCGCCGCGCAGATCGCGAAATGGACGAGGAACAGCGGGTTCTGTATGCCGCCAAACAGAATGATCAGCGCGCCCAGAATCGCGAACACCGGTATGATATAGCCGTGCCAGGCCCCTTTGATTTCGCCCTTTGCCGCAAGCCGGATCACCATGACATAGAGCACGATGTAACTCAGGTAATTCATGACGATGCTGATTTCGGAAACGTCGGAATTCGGCAGAAGATTGTATTTCTGGGTGATGAAATGGAGCGCCATCCAGATCAGGGAAAAAGCGCCGGCAAGCAGCGCCGAATGGAACGGAATTCCGCTTTTCTCATTTCCCATCTTTTTAAACGTATCGGAAGCAGGGATCATGTTGCGGATCGCCATCGCATAGGGAAGGCGGATCGAGCCGAGGATGATCCCGTTTACGGTGCCGAGCACGGAAACGATGATAAAAATAAGGATGATCTTCGCGCCAACCGCGCCGAACAAAAGGTTCGCCGCGTAAAATACATGATCGTCTCCCATTTTTATGATCTTTTCCGGCCCCACCAAAGACGAGATGCCGACGAAATAAAGCACATACACCAGAAGAATCAGGATCGGGGACATGACCAACGCGCGGGGAAGGTTCTTTTTGCTGTCTTTGATTTCATGACAGATCGACGTGGAGATCGACCAGCCGTCAAACGAAAAGGCGACCGGCACGATCGCGCTGAGCAGGCCGGCCGTCTTTACACCGGGCTGGCTGTAGGCGAAGCTTTCCGCCGGATGCCCGGCGATCAGGCCGGCCACCGCAATCAGAAGCAGCGGAATCATCTTGATTACGGTCGACGCGTTCTGTATGTATCCGCCCAGCTTTGCCGACAGAATGTTGAAGAAGAACAGGATCAGCATATAACCGGTGCCGAGCAGGACCTGCATTTCCAGCGTGTTGTTCAGATTGAACAGGATGCAGGTATAGATCCCCGCAACCCACGCCACCACGGCGACCAGGCTGGGCAGGTAAATAAAGCTTTGAAACCACCCGAACACGCAGCCCACGGGCATGGAACAAAATTCTTCGGCATAGGTGATGATGCCGCCGGACTTGTCCGTTTTCATCGCAAGCTCCGAAATGGCAAGGGAGCCGAAAATAATGGAAATAGCCGCCACCAGAAAAACCAGGATGCCGTCTTTGACATTTCCTTTGGTCCAAATCAGAATATTATCGCTTTTGAAAAAGATCCCCGAGCCGATTACAATTCCCGTAATCATTGTGATTGCGGTAAACAGGCCGTACTTTCGTTGCTCCATCATCCAATACGATACTCCTCATATAAAATTCAACCTCATCTTCCGGCGCCTCCGCCGCGTGTGCCGCCACCGCCGCCGCTGAAACCGCCGAAGCCGCCGCCGGAACCGCCGCCGAAGCCGCCGAAACCGCCGAAGCCCCCAAAGCCTCCGAACCAGTCGTCGTGGTCGTCATGGTCACGATCCTCGTTTTCATCCCCGGGTTCGCCGGGGCGTCCGGCACCTCCGCCGCGCGTCTGCCCGCCGCCCGGGGAGTTCCAGCGGTCATCCCAGAAGCCGCCGCGCCGTCGCCGCCCGCCGAAAAAGGGCGGCATCATAGGCCCGAAGAAAAACGGAAACCCGCCGAATCCCCCGAAGCCGCCGTAATGTCTGCGGCCAAGCCTCCCGAAAAAGACGGCAATCAGGATCACGAAAACGAACATCGTCAAAAAGCGGAAAACCGAGCCCGAAAAGCCCTCCCCGCGGTCGGACCGGTTCTCCTTCTGCCCGCCGATCTGCGCATTTCCGGTAATGGAAACGTGATAATAGCCCTCATACCAGGAAAGCAGGGCGGAAAACGTCTTTCTCACACCCGCGTCGTAATCCTTCGCGGCAAAATCGGGCTCCAGATCCGAATGCAGGATATCCCCCAGCTTTCCGCTGGTAAGATTGCTCTCGATTCCGTAGCCCTGAACGGCATAATAATTTTCTTCCCCCACGGCAAGCAGAAGCAAAACGCCGTTGTTCTTATCCTTGGAGCCGATGCCCCACTGATTGAACATGGCGTAGCTGTAATCTTCGATCTCTGCGCCGTCGAGGAAATCCACGGTGGCGACCACGATCTGGCCGCCGGTCTTTTCGTACAGCTCCGCGTCCGCCCTGACGATCGCCTGAACCGTATCGCTGCTGAGCACGCCGGCGTAATCGGCCACGTAAAAGTCGTCGGTTTTTTCCGGGATGCTGACCGCCGCCGAAGCGTTCAGGGAAAACATCAGAACGGCCAGCGCCAGAAACAAAACGAACAGCCCGCGTCTTTTTTTCATTTTTTCCTCCGTTCAGCGATACAGTTCCAACGGCTGGATGCCTGTCGCCGCGCCGAGAAGGCCGGCGGGAAACGATCCCAGCACGCCTTCGTTGAAGTTCTGCGCCACGCGGTTATACGCGTCGTGGCTGATCGTGGCGTTCCGGGACTGAAAATCGGTCTGGATGCGGGCCCGGTAGCGCGCGTCCTGCTCGGAAAGGGATTTCTCCCCCAGCTCTGCGTAAAGGGTGCCGAACGCGCTGTCGAGCCCGGCATTGGCACGGTACTTCTCGCCGGGCGTCCGCGCCGCGCCGAGGGCCGCGGCGGCCTGCTCGGCCCCGGCCACCGACGGCGCGTCCGCGTCGAGATACCGCCGCGCCACCGTCACCAGATTGGACGAAAGCTGGACGCGCGACTCCAAGTCGTGCTCAATGCTGAGGCCATCCCCTTTTTCTCCCTGCGTGAACACGTCCTGCGCATCCTGCCGCAGGGCGGCCAGCGAACGGTGAGAACCGAACAGCACGGAAACCACGACCACGATCGCCAGAATCACAATCGCCACCGAACGTTTTTTCAGAAAACTCATGTCGCCCCCATCAGCCTCTCAGTTCCAGCAGCTTCTGCTTCAGCTCGCCTTCGATGCGGCCCAGCTCGGCCTCTGCCGAGCGGCGCTTCTGATAGCCCTCCTCCTGAATCCGGCGCACCTCGTCCAGCGTGGAGATCAGGGCCTCGTTGGTGTGCTGGAGCGTCTCGATATCCACGATTCCGCGTTCGGATTCCTTTGCGGTCTCGATGGTTCCCATTTTCAGCGCGTCCGCGTTCTTGCGCAGCAGCTCGTTCGTCATGTCGGACACCCCTCGCTGCGCCTCCATCGCCTGTCTCGAGTGGGCGAGCCCCAGTGCCAGCACCATCTGGCTTTTCCAAAGCGGGATGGTGTTTACGAGCGAAGACTGGATCTTTTCGGCCATCTGGCTGTCGTTGTTCTGGATCAGCCGCACCTGCGGGCCCATCTGGATCGAGATCATGCGGGTCAGCTCCAGATCATGCAGCTTTTTCTCAAACCGGTTGCACATGTTGGAAAGGTCGTTCGCTGCCTGGGCATCCTCCGGCAGGCCGCTCCGCTTCGCTTTGTCCAGCAGGGCGGAAAGCTCGTTTGCGCGCACGCTTTCCAGCTTTTCCTTGCCCGCCAGAATGTACATGCTGAGCTCTTTAAAATAGGCAAGGTTCTGCTCGTACATCTTATCCAGCATGGCGATGTCCTTCATCAGCTGAATCTGGTGGTTTTCCAGCATCTCGCTGATGCGGTCGACATTGACTTCCACCTTGTCATAGCGGGTTTTCAGAGCGGCGATCTGATTTCCCGTTTTCTTGAAAAAGCCGAGAAGGCCTTTTTTCTCCTCCGGCTTGAACTCGAAGCCCTTGAGCTGCAAGACCAGGTCGGACAGCATGCCGCCCACCGCGTCCATGTCCTTCGTCCGCACGTTTGCGAGCGCCGAGCTGGAAAAATCGGCGATTTTTTTCTGCGCGCCGGAGCCGTACTGAAGCACCAGATTGGTGTCGGTAACGTCGATTTTATGGGCAAAATCGGTGACCATGCGCTGTTCTTCCGGCGTGAGCTGTTTTTTGTCCAGCTCCGGGGCGGAAGGCTCGGCTTCCTTCATCCCGGCGGCCTCGGCATCCGCAGGCTGCGGGTTCAATGTCAAAGAGGGTTTCCATTTCTGTTGATCCATCGTCGGTCACTGCTTCCTTTCCTGTTGCGTATTCTGCGGCTTCTGCCCGAAATCGTCTCCCGTCAGCCCTTCCCGGGCCATCATCCCCTCCAGCACCGTGATGTCGGTGGAAATATCCAGCGCCTCATCCGCAAACAGATGATCCAGCTGTTTTTCAAACGCATCCCCGATGGTGGAAAGGATCCCCTCCACGCCCCGCATTGCGGAGCTGATGTTTTCCCCCGAAATTTTCTGGCCGGCCATCCGGCTGTAGCTTTCCAGCAGCTTGATGGTGGTCGGCAGATAATAATTCAGAAAAAGCCGGATCTGCGGCGCCTTTTTGGGGTTCTGCTCGACATAATCGAAAATCTTTCCGCAGACCCCGGCGATCCGTGCAATCTGTGCGCTTACCTTTTCATCCGAAATCTCCTCGTCCAGCCGGTTCAGGCGTTCCAGCCGGGAACGGCCGGCGTCGATCAGCGCGTCCGCGTCCCGGTTCCCGGTGTCGGCCGGCTTGGGCTGTTCCTTCACCAGAATGATCTTCGGCGGGCACAGGCGGGAAACGCTGATGTAGACCACAACGGAGAACAGGATCGCCAGCAGGAAATGCCATATGCGGTACAGCGGGAAAAACGAAGCCCACAAAAGCCAGAGCGCGGCTATCGAATACACGGGGAGCGCCGATTTCTGAGTAATTTTGCGCACGGACACCTCTCCATTCTATTGATCAAAAATATAGTTTCATTGTAATGCGCATCGAAGCTGATGTCAAGAAATATTACTTTCCCCGATTTTGGAAGATCCCTTGGAGTTTTATTGTGAAAATTGTCACAAAAAGGAAATCCTTCGAGAGATCGGCGCGGATCCTGTTTCCCGTATTATTTTCTTTTTCCTTCTTTTTACCCGGGAATCAGCAGGAAAGAATGCGGGCACAAAAAGGGCTTCCTTGTTACGGGAAGCCCTTTTGATGCGGAGCGCACATCGCACACGGCGGTCTGTGCATCCGTAAAATGATGGATCAGTCTTTCTGCGTTTTCAGAACGTCCGCAAATGCCTGAATCGCGGTGGACGCCTGACCGAAATCGCGCATCTGCTGGTCGATGCCCAGCTTGATATGCAGGATACCGGCGGCATCCAGAGCCTTCTTCAGGTAAGGGTATTCCATTTCCTCGGGGTCGCAGAACTGCTGCATGAACACGATCACGCCCTGAGCCTCGTTCTCCCTGACCAGGCTGGCAACATGCTCGGCACGGCGGTTTTCGGAAGAATGCTCGTCAAACAGAAGAACATCGTAATCCTGATTGGCAAACTGCGTAGCCAGAGCCATCATCGGGTCGTCGAAGTTTTCCGGAGCGTCCACGCGGAACGAACGGCTCTCCTGAGCAACATCGTCCGCGGCGATGGCAACGTCGTTTTCCTCGAAGATTTTAAGGAGGGACGGGTTGTCGCAGATGATGCCGCTGGTAATGACCTTAACGCCCTTCCACTCGCAGTCGGGCAGCTTCTCGAGCTCTTCGTTGAGTTTTTCGAGCTTTGCGGTGTAAGCATCCTTGAGCATGAAGAAGGAAGCTTTCAGCACGGCGCTGCGCTTCGTGGGGGTGATGACGTCGCAGTGGTCGTTCGCAAGCTTTACAAACTTACGGCGGGCTGCACGGCTGGCGTTGTAGACCTTGATCGCATTCTGGATCGCTTCGTCCTTAATCGGGGCGCCGCTGATTTTTTCCAGAGCTTTTCTGACGTTGGTGTACTGGTCGGCGCAGAACTTCAGGCCGTAAGCGGGCTTGCGGTTCTGGGGATGGGCCAGGAAGATGGTGGGCATCTTCTTGAGCTTTTCCATCGCCACGCGGATGTTCTGGCTCATCGGGCGCAGAGTATCGCAGATGGTGGGGGTGATCACACCGTCGAGCTGATCCATCGTGCCGTCCAGAAGCATCTCCAGATCAAGCTGCGCGATGGTACAGTAGAACGTCGCACAGTATTCCTTTGCCCGGCTGATGGTCTTGTCGTTGCTGCCCCACATGCCCATGGGCACCATGCCGGCGGCATAAACGAGCTCTTCGGGCGCGTAGTAAGGCAGAACGCCGATCACTTTTTTCCCTTGCTTTTTAAAATCCGCCAGCTGCTTGCCAGGATTTTCGGCAACACCGGCCAGCTCACTGATAATCGATTCGATACTCATTGTTCGTTAGCCCTCCTTCGCAGCTTTGTTTGCTTCCATGGCTTCAACAAGGCCCTGCACACGCGTTTCGTACTGGGCGACGTTGAAGTTGCGGGGATCCGCCTGGTCGCCGTCGAACGCGGCGCAGGGGACGCCCAGATCCTCGGTGAAGCGGCGCTGCATTTCGGGCATATAGCCGGACCACGGCTTACAGCTGCGGTTGTAGTGAACGAGAACGCCGTCCACCTTGTTTTCACGGCAGAGGCCTTCACGCCAGTCGACACCCTGTTCCAGGCAGACGCTGTTCGGCGCCTTGCAGTAAGCCCTCATCATTTCGTCCATGTTGTTGTAAACGAATCCGAATGCGGGCGCGTACACAACGGCGGTCACGTTCAGGCCGTTCGCCTTCAAAGGCTTAAACAGGGCGCGCAGCTCGGGCCAGCAGGGGATTCCTTCGAACATGATGCGGTATTTCTCCGGGAACGGCAGGGTGGATTTGCCCTCCTTGACGTTTTTCTCCAGCTCGGTCGCCAGCAGCTCGAACGCCTCGGCGGTTTCCTTCTTGCCGCGGGCGGTAACGACGTCGGCCATGTGGTTGAACAGGTCGAAGCCGGACATTGGCGAAGGCTCGTAGCGGCAGTAGTCGCAGACCTTCAGCCAGGCCTTTGCGGTGCGGTTCGCGTTGGCGCAGACCTCCTCGAACCTCTTCTCGTCAAACTTCTTGCCGGCAATCTTCTCCAGCTGCTTGATCGCGTCGTCGAACTGGGCGCGGATATAGGCGACCGCAGAGTCGTCGACATGGGTCGTATTGTTGTACGGCACGTCGATCATGATGAGCGGAATATTGTGCATACGGGCAATATTCTCGTACCATTTCGTCATGCAGTTGCAGATGTTGTTGCAGCACAGCACGAAATCGGGCTGAGGCATCTGACGGGACACATTGGTGGTTTCCACGCCGGAGGCATAGGCAAGGCTGATGCGGGCATACCCGCAGATATCGGCATCGTAGCCCAGGTCCTCGGCGGCCTCGCACAGGCGCTGTCCGTCATGCTGCGCGGCGATGCCGGCAGCCTGGTTTTCCGGGTATACGACGGCCAGATCCAGGGCTTCGGCGATTTCGCACGGGAACTTGGAAGAGGACCAGCCCACGGGGCGGCCCGCCTTCTTTGCTTCCCACGCCGCCGCATAAACATCGGAGACGACCTTCCGCAGAGCGGCTACGCCCGGCGTAACCGGTCTCTTCGGTTTTTTAGCAGGCGCTGCAGGGGTTCCAGGAGCCGTTTGCGCAGCGGGTGCCGTTTTTTCGATTTCTGCCATAATTCAATCGCTCCTTTAAATAGAATAAAAGATCTCGAACGTGTGGGGGAAGAATATCCCCCGCCGACTAGGTTTCAGGCTTTGTTTGAACACGGGCGCCTTATTGAGACGCCTGGCTTTTTTCCTTTTCTTTCCGGTTGGCCTTCTGGAACGCAAACAGCGCGGCGCCGAGCGCGCCGGCATACTGGGCGAGAGGCGACGTGTAAACCTTATGGCCCAGCTCCTCCTCCAGGGCGGAGACCACGCCGATATTCTGCGCGACCCCGCCGGTCATAACCACCTGGTCCCGCACGCCGACACGGCGCGCCAGGCCGACCACGCGGGCGGCGATGGAGTGGTGGATGCCGTTGATAATGTCATGCATGTCGCTGCCCTGCGCCAGCTGGCTGATCACTTCGCTTTCCGCGAAAACCGTGCAGGTGGAGCTGATCGCCACCTGTTTGGTGGACTTCTCGCCCAGCTCTCCCAGATCGCCGACCTTCACTTCCAGAACGCGGGCCATCACATCCAAAAAGCGGCCCGTTCCGGCGGCGCATTTATCGTTCATCTGAAAATTGACCATGACGCCGTTTTCAATCTGAAGCACCTTCACGTCCTGCCCGCCGATATCGATGACGGTGTGGACCTCGGGAAAAAGGTAGCTCGCGCCCTTTGCATGGCAGCTCAGCTCGCTCATCTGATCATTGATCATCTCAATGGAGTTGCGGCCGTAGCCCGTCGCGAGAACATAGCTCATCTCTTCTTTTTTCAGGCCGGCACTTTCCAGCACCTCTTTGATCGCCCGGTCGGGGCCGCTGGTACCGGCGCCGACCGCAACCAGGGATTTGCCGACGATTTCTTTCCCATCTTTTAAAATGATGCATTTTGATGTGGTGGAACCGACATCAATTCCCAATGTATACTTTGTCCCCATAGATTAGTACCTTCCTTAAAAAGCGAGATTGTATCCGGCGGGTTTCCGCCCTCTCGGCACAAGGCCCGAAAACAAGCGAGGGTACGCCCGCGCACCGGAACCCGCGCCGCGGATTCCGTCCTACGGAATCATTATTCCTTCGGAACTTTAATAAATACCTGGCCGGGATCAATTTCCTCACGGATCATCTTGATGACTTCCGGCTCCGGCGGAGCGATCTTCTCCGCTCTGGAAACGTCGATCTCGAATCCGGTGTTCGCGATGATCTCTTCGATGGAGGAAGTCTCGTAATATCCGGCGAGATACATGCGCTTCGTCTTTTCGTCGAACTTGAAGACGCCGCGGTCGGTAACGACCATCTGCGGGCCTCTGTTCGCGGGCAGGCCAAGCTTGGCGCGGCCGTCGGGGCCGTCGATCCAGCCGGGGCTGGTGATGTAGTCGACCTTCTTCATGAAGCGCCTGGATTCATGCTGCATCATGATGATGGTGTTGACGAAGGTCGCGATTCCGTTCGCGCCGCCGGAACCGGTGAAACGGGTCTTCGGGTGATGGTAGTCGCCGATCTGGGTGGAGTTCACGTTGCCGTACGGGTCGATCTGCGCGCCGCCGATGAACGCGATCAGGCGGTCGTCGTCGTGCAGCCACTCGTTGGCCTGGAAGCCGACGTAGCGGGAGTTCGGCCACTGAACGGCGCAGTGCGCCATGAAGCGGCAGTCGCCGACGCTGGTGGGGACTTCGACCGGGTTGCAGTCCATGAGCCCGCTCTCCACGATCAGGGTGCAGTCGGGGGCGAAAACCTTCTTCGCCAGAGAAGCGCCGATCAGGGGCAAGCCCGTGCCCACAATCGCGATTTGATCGTTTTTAACAGCCTTTGCAATCGTTACCGCCTGCATTTCGCGGTTTGTATAATTGGTGTAGTCAGCCATTATTTACCCTCCTTCGTCATGTCCCTGTGAAAACCAAGGCCAGGCACAACCTTATTGTTGATCAGACGAACAGCGCCCAGCTTGTTCAGATATTCCTCATGGCTCTTTACGCCGTAAGCCCACTCGTCGAGGAACTTGTTGAAGTCCTCGTCGGTCTTGCTGGCCTTGTCGTATTCTTTCAGGAAATCTCTGTCGTAGTCGTAATAGTCGTAGCACTGGGACGGATGCGCGCCGCAAGGAGCGTGAACAACCGCGTCAACCACGAAACCGGGAATGGTGTTGAGGTTCGGGTCTCTTCTGATCTCCTCGTTGCTGACGAGCTCTTCGCAGGTAACGATCGTATGTTTCGCCGCCACCGCGATATCGACATCGTGGAACTCATCGCCCAGAATGCGGCAGGTTCCGTCGGGAGACGCGATCTGGACATGGATGATCGCGGTATCCAGCTTCGGAACGGGCAGAAGCATGATCTTTTCGCCCGGGTTGAAGGGGTTATCCTGAACGATGAATTTCTTGTTGGGGAGCTTGTCGATCTTCTTTCTCTCTTCTTCGCTGATGCCCCATTCATCGGCAAGGCCGGAACCGAGCATGAAACGGACCGGGACGTAGGGCAGGCCGAGAGAAGCCGCATGGAACATCAGGATCGATCCATCCTGAGAATAGTCCTCGAACAGCATCTCTCCCTTTTCGATCGCCTTGCGGAAACGGCGGGCAACATTGGTAAACCCGGAGTTTGCGGTATAGCAGTTGATATATGCCTTGACGCGGCCCGCGCCGATCAGCATATCCCAGTCGCCGCCCGCAGGGCCGGCCTCTACGATGAAATCCTTCTGTCCCTGACGCAGGATCTCATAGGCAGCCGCATAAGGCTTCCTGTTTGTGGTGAATCCTCCGAATGCAATGTGGTCTCCGCTCTTGACGAACTTTGCAATCGCGTCGGACAACTGATACACTTTTCCCACGGTAAAACCTCCAATATATTTATTTTTAGGAAAGAATGGAACAGGCAAAATTGCTGATCCAACCCTAACACAAGCAAATAAATCATAATTCGAACCGTTTCTCGCGCGCAGCGCGGGAATTTTCGCTCAGCGGAATTATGACTTCATAAAAATCAGGGAAACTGCCGAACAGCTCGCCGGCCCGCGTCATCCGCGGGCCTGCAAAGCCTTTCCCGATCCGCCGTTATGCCCCGGAAAAGCGGGGCGGCGCGGCAAAAGGGAATGAAATGAAATCAGGCGTTTTTCTTTTCCGCCTGGGATTTTTTCACCTGCTCGGTCAGCAGGGGAACGATCTTGAGGGCATCGCCCACGACGCCGTAGTCCGCCACTTCAAAGATAGGCGCAGACGGGTCTTTGTTGATTGCGATGATGACGTCGGAATCCTCCATGCCGGCCAGATGCTGGATGGCGCCCGAAATACCGCACGCAATATAGAGGTTGGGGCGCACCGTTTTGCCGGTCTGGCCCACCTGACGGTCTTTTTCCACCCATCCGGCGTCGACCGACGCGCGGGAAGAGGAGATCGTGCCGCCGAGCGCGTCGGCCAGCTCTTCCAGCATGCCGAAGTTCTCGGGGCCGCCCATTCCTCTGCCGCCGGAAACCAGCACCGTCGCATCCTGAATATCCATTTTGGTGCTGACCTTTTTGATGACTTCCAGCACCTCGACGTTGACATGGCTGGCAACGTCGGGCAGCGAGAAGCGCTCCACCTTGCAGGTCGCGCCCTCATTGGGGCTCTGGCGCTGCATGACGCCGGGGCGCACCGTCGCCATCTGGGGGCGGAAGTCCGCGCAGGCGATGGTGGCCATGATGTTCCCGCCGAACGCCGGGCGGGTCATCAGCAGATTTTTCGTTTCCGCTTCGATTTCCAGCCCGGTGCAGTCCGCGGTCAGCCCGGTGTGAATTCTGGCGGAGATGCGGGGCGCCAGGTCGCGGCCGATGGCGGTCGCGCCGTACAGCGCGATTTCGGGCTTGTATTTCTTGATGATTTCGGTAATCACATAGGCATACGGCTCTGTCGTATAAACCTCCAGCGCCGGGTCATCCGCAAGGATCACGCGGTCCGCGCCGTATTTGGCGAGCTGCTTGCACAGGGGCTCCACATTGTGTCCCAAAAGCATCGCCGTCACTTCGCAGCCGAGGTCTTTCGCAAGCGCCTTGCTCTTGCCGATCAGCTCGTAAGAAACATTCTCCAGTTTGCCGTCCACCTGCTGGGCGAACACAAAAATGCCTTTATAATCCTCTTTATTCATCTTTCTCACCACTTTCCACACTACAGAATGAATTTGTCATGCAAACGGTCGGCCAGCCAGTTCGCAGATTCCTGCGGATCCATCGTGACGACCGTGCCCTTGCCCTTGACCGCCTTGGTAAAGGATTTTTTCACGCGGGTGGGCGAGCCCTTCAGGCCGATGTTGCTGTCGTCGATCTCAAGGTCGTCCCTGTGCCACTCGGTGATATCTTGCTTCCACGCGTCGAAAATCCCGCCCGGGGTCATGTAGCGGGGCTCGTTCAGCTCGCTGAGCGCGGTGACCAGGCAGGGCATTTTGACCCGGACAATGTGGTAGCGGTCTTCATACTGGCGCTTTACTTTGATGGAATCGCCCTCCAGCCAAATCTCTTCGGCATAGCTGACGTTGGGCAGAGAAAGATGCTCTGCAATCTGCGGGCCCACCTGGGCCGTATCGCCGTCGATCGCCTGGCGGCCGGTGATGATCAGGTCGTAATCGAGTTTGGAAATCGCCGCGGCAAGGGTGGAGGAAGTCGCCCAGGTATCCGCGCCGCCGAATTTGCGGTCGGTTACCAGAATCGCTTCATCCGCGCCCATCGCCAGCGCCTCGCGGAGCGCGACGCTCGCCTGCGGCGGGCCCATCGAAAGCACGGTGACATGCGCGCCGTACTGGTCCTTCAGCCGAAGCGCGGCTTCCAGCCCCGCTTTGTCGTCAGGGTTGATGATACTCGGAACCCCTTCGCGGATCAAAGTGCCGGTGGTCTGATCCAGCTTTACCTCGTTCGTATCGGGGACTTGTTTGATACTGACAATAATGTTCACTGCGCACCCTCCCACTATTTCAAAAGCGCACCGGAAATGACCATGCGCTGCACTTCACTGGTGCCTTCATAAATTTCGGTGATCTTCGCGTCGCGCATCATGCGCTCCATGGGATAATCCCTGGTGTAGCCGTAGCCGCCGAAGAGCTGTACGCACTCGGTGGTGACCGCCATGGCGGTTTCCGCAGCAAACAGTTTCGCGCAGGCCGCTTCCACAGAGAACCGGCCGCCTTTCTGTTTGGCGAGGGCGGCACGGTAAACCAGAAGCTGCGCCGCGTCAATTCTTGCCTTCATATCCGCAATTCTGAACTGAGTGTTCTGGAAAGCAGCAATGGAACGTCCGAACTGCTTTCTTTCCTTTACGTATTTGACGGTCTCGTCCAAAGCGCCTTCCGCAATGCCGAGGGCCTGCGCGGCGATGCTGATGCGTCCGCCGTCCAGCGTGGCCATGGCGATGTTGAAGCCCTTGCCCTCCTGGCCGAGCAGGTTTTCCTTCGGGACGATGCAGTTCTCGAACACCAGCTCGGTGGTGGAAGAACCGCGGATCCCCATTTTAAGCTCTTTTTTGCCGATGCTGAAGCCCGGGAAGCTCTTTTCGACGATAAACGCCGAAATCCCCTTCACGCCCTTGCTCCTGTCGGTCATGGCAAAGATGACATAGATGTCGGCCTTGCCGCCGTTCGTGATAAAAATCTTGCTGCCGTTGAGCACATAATGGTCGCCCTCGAGAACCGCCTTTGTCTGCTGTCCGGAAGCATCCGTGCCCGCGTTCGGCTCGGTCAGCCCGAAAGCGCCGATGGCCTTGCCGGTTGCCAGCGGGACAAGGTATTTCTTCTTCTGCTCTTCCGTGCCGAACTTCAGGATCGGGTCGCTGGCGAGCGACGTATGGGCGGCGACGACGACGCCCGTGGTCGCGCAGACCTTCGAGAGTTCTTCCACGCACAGGATGTAGGTCAGAACGTCGCAGCCCTGGCCGCCGTATTCCTTCGGGATCGGAATTCCGAAGAAGCCGTATTTCTGCATCTTCTCGACCGATTCCGACGGAAAGCGTTCCTGTTCGTCGATTTCCTGAGCCAAAGGTTTGACTTCCTTTTCTGCAAAGCTCTGGAACAGCTCCCGAGCCATTTGCTGCTCATTACTCAGTTCAAAATTCATATCCATCCCCCTGATTTTGACATTTCTTCAGGCCGGCTATGGCGCCGGTATGAAAGATGTGCGATTTATTTTCCAACGAAAGGCTCCGGTTTGCGCTTTTCGACGAAAGCGCCCATCGCCTGCCGCTGGTCGGCTGTTTCAAAACAAGACGCGAAATAGCCGGCTTCCAGGGATTCGGCTTCCCAAAGGCCGAACCCCGTGGCCTCGTTCATCACGCGCTTGGCCGCCTGCACCGCCACCGGGGCGTTCCCCGCGATGGAAAGCGCAAGCTCCTCACATTTTGCCATCAGTTCTTCCGCGGGGTACACCGCGTTGACAAGGCCGGCGCGAAGGGCGTCCTGCGCCTTCAGCCGGTGCGTGGTGAACACCATTTCCTTGGCGCGGCCCGGGCCGACCGCCCGGATCAGCTTCTGCATGCCGCCCCAGCCCGGCGTGATGCCCAGCCCCGTTTCGGGGAGCGCGAACACCGCCTTTTCCGAGGCGATGCGGATGTCGCACGCAAGCGCAAGCTCGCACCCGCCGCCAAGGGCATATCCGTTCACCGCCGCGATCACAGGCGCGGAAAGGGACTCCACCTGATGGTAGACCCGGTTTCCGGTCAGGCTGAATTCCTTCGCCTTTTCGCGGGTGAGGTCCTTCATTTCGCCGATATCGGCCCCCGCGACGAACGCCTTTTCGCCTTCCCCGGTGATGATCAGGCAGCGGACTTTGCTTTTTTCAGCTTCCTCCAGCGCCTGCTTCAGGTCGGAAAGCACCTGGGTGTTCAATGCGTTGAGCGCCTGCGGGCGCCGGATCGTGACGACCCCGATTTTGTTGTCCTGCTTTGATTCAAAAGAGACCAGACTCATAGTGTTAGTTTCCCCTCCTGTCTGTGTTGTGGCCGTGCAGATGGAACCGAATCAAAATTTTGCGCGGAACCTTTTTTCAAATTCCTCGGCCAGAGCATCGCGGAAATCCGGATGAGCAATCCGGATCAGGCTTCTCGCCCTGTCGCGCATGGTATGGCCGCGCAGCTCGGCGATGCCGTATTCCGTCACGACATACTGCACTTCGTTGCGCGCGGTCGTAACCGCCGCCCACCGGTCGATAAACGGCACGATCTTGGAAATTTTCCCATGGCCCGCCGTCGAGGTCATGGCGATGATGGAGCGCCCGCCGCGGCTGATCGCCGCGCCGCGGATGAAATCCACCTGTCCGCCCACGCCGCTGATCTGCGTGGGCCCGACGCATTCCGAAACGACCTGGCCCAGGAAATCGACCTGCACGCAGGAATTGATGGAAACCAGGTTGTCGTTCCGGCCGATCACCGCGGGGTCGTTGACATAGGTAACCGGATACATGCCGACGGCGGGGTTGTCGTCGACATAATCGTAAAGGCGCCGCGTCCCCATCAGGAACGTCGCCACGCTCTGGCCGCGGTGCAGCGTCTTTCTGCTGTTGTTAATGACGCCGGCTTCGACCAGCTCCACCACTCCGTCGGAGAACATCTCCGTGTGGATCCCCAGGTCCTTCTTGTCCTTCATAAACAAAAGGACGGCATCGGGAATCGCGCCGATCCCCAGCTGGAGGGTGTCGCCATCCCTGATCAGCTCCGCACAGTTTTCCCCGATCTTCTTTTCGGCATCCGTGATTTTTGGGCGCGGAAGCTCCAGAATCGGTTCGTCGTGCTCCACGATGCAGTCGATGTCGCTCACATGGACAAAGCAGTCCCCGAGCGTGCGCGGCATGTATTGGTTGACCTGCGCGATCACCAGTTTGGCCGTCTCCGCGGCGTGCTTGGAATAGTCGACGGAAACGCCCAGGCTGCAGTAGCCGTGCCGATCCGGCCTGGAAACGTGGATGATCGCCACGTCAAGCGGCATAGTGGTATCGAAAAGCTCCGGGATCTTATAGAAAAAGCAAGGGGTATAATCCCCGCGGCCGTCCCGGATGGCATCCCTTGTCGGGGGGCCCGCGAAAATGGAGTTATGGCGGAAATGCTTTTCCATTCCCGGCTGCGCGTAAGGTGCGGGGGCAAGCGGAACCATGTGCGTGATCTCCACATCCTCCAGCTCGTCCGCATGCCGCACCAATGTGTCATACAAATAAACAGGAGCGCCCGCCCCGTTGGGGGTGGCCACCCTGTCACCGGATTTGATATGCGAGATCGCTTCGTCGGCGGACATCTTCCTCTGCGCATACAGTTCTTTCCAATTCATTTGGTGTAGCTCCTTGTATATTGTCGTTATTTTCACATAATCAGGCCTGACGAAGTCCGGCTGAATTTTCCGGGGTGAAGCTCCTTTGGTTCCGTTCCCGGTCAGTCTCTCTGGTCGGAACTGTACCCTTTTCCGCACGCGGAAGCGGCCCTGAAAACCGCCCGGCGCGGACCATCCCTCTCAAGTTCCGCAAGGCAGCGGCGGAAAACCGCCGCCCGGGAAGCTTGGCGCTGCAGTGTTTTGTAAATCCGGGCCTCAGCCCTTCAGGTTCAGGTTGTCGTAATCGCGGATCGTGCGGGGCAGGATCATCTGATGGAACGGGCAGATGGAGGTCGGGTTCTGATAAACGGCCTCGGCAAACGCCACAACATATTTCCTGATGTCCGTCAGGTTGACGATCTCGTCGACGAAGCCGTGCTCCGTGCAGAACTGCGGGCGGGATTTGTCATGATAGAGCTTGATCAGATCGTTCATCTTGTCGATGGTGGGCTTCAGATCTTTGCCCTGCTTCGAATCCTTGACCAGCCTGCGGGAGTACATGGCAACAGCCGCCGTCTCGCCGTTCATGACGTAAATCTCGGTGGCCGCGGTGCCGATCGTAAAGGCGTTGGTATCGTTGCCCTGCGGGCCGCCCATGACATAGTGGGCCGCCGCGCTGCTCTTTCTGAGCGTGATCTCGATCTGCGGAACGTTGGAGTTCTGGATCGAATAAATCAGCGACTGGCCGAGGCCGAGCAGCTCCGCCTTTTCCGCATCGTCGCCGACGTCGATTCCGCTCGTATCCTGGAACCACACAATCGGCAGGCGGTCCCTGCCGCACAGGGTGACGAATTCGTTCATCTTCAGCAGGCCCTGACGGTACAGCTTGCCGCCCACGCCGACGGAGCCTTTTCCCTTATATTCGGGGTAGTTCATCAGAATGCCCTGATAGTTGGCAACCACGCCCACCAGAAGTCCGTTCACCTTCGCGATGCCGGTGATGACTTCCGGGCCGTAACCCTTTTTGTATTCCATAAATTCGCTGCCGTCGAAAACGCGCCCCAGAACTTCCTCGACATGATAGGCGCGCTTCTGGTTCATCGGCAGGATATTGTAAAGGTCGGCCGCGTCGTACAGCGGATCATGCACATCATCCACGCGGAAGAAGTCGAGGTTGTAATGCGGCAGGTCATCCATGTATTTCTTGATGGCCTCGATCACGCCTCTCTCCTCGGTATAGGCCTCGCGGAAGAAGCCGGTCTGGCCGTAGTGGATCGCAACGGAGCCGGGCGCGTGCGCGACCGCCTTTTTGGTCGCTTCGATCAGATCCTTCGCGGAGTCCTCGTCGACATAGCCCTTGGGGTTCATGCCGCCGACGATTCCGGCGCCGCCGACCGCCATGTTCGCTTTTTCATGGGCGATCAGGATCGTGGGGCTGATGCTGTGATATCCGCCGCCGGCCGGGTTCGTTCCGTAAATGCCGACGATCACCGGAATACCGAGCTGATTCAGCTCCGCGTTGCGGTAGAACGGCGTGCCGCCCAGGCGGCGGTCCGGATACACTTTTTCCTGCTCGTCGAGCTTGACGCCGCTGCAATTGAGCAGATAGACCAGCGGAATGTTCAGGCATTTGGCCGTGTCGGAAGCGCGCAGCAGATTTTCGGCCTGGCCGGGCACCCATGCGCCGGCAAGCTTTTTGTTGTCGGATGCGACGACGACCGCCCATTTGCCATGGATTTTGCCAAGGCCTTTGAGAATGGCGGTGCTGCCGGTTTTATTCCCCTGCGGGTTGTAAAGGCTGTTCAGCGGGCACCAGCTGCCCTTGTCCACCAATGCCTCCACCCTGTCGGCCGCCGTCATCTGGCCGGATTCGTGCAGCGATTCGTCGGAGCGGCCGTTTTGAAGGACCTGCGCGATCTTATCTTTGATTTCCTGTTCTATCTTTTTAATTTCAGCCTCGTTCTCGGGGTTTTTATTTCCATCTGCCGTTCCAATCGTGGGCATCTTCTGAAAATAACCAGGCATCGAGTAGCCATGATCTCCCATTTTGCAAGTGCCTCCTTAATTCTGGATGAATTTATTTAAAAGCTACAAAAAAATACAGGATTTTCCGCAAAGTTTCATCTGTTTTCATTATATCACATTTCTGGAATTTTGCCAATACAAAACAAAATAATCGGGAAAAATGTTTTTTATTTTGCAGAAAATTTCCGCCTTCCAAACGGAAGTCCGCCGGGCCCAAACGCCCACACAAAATCTCCCCGTCAGCGCTTTTACGCAGCGGGGAAAAACTCCGCGGAGCAATCCGGGGCCGTAACCGGCCGGGGGAAAATCCCCGGGGCCCCGGATGGATGTTCCAAAAGCGGGAAAGGTATGGGGATCAGCCCAAAATGATCAGCGGATCGTTGGATTCCACCATATCGCCCTTCTGGACGGCAACCTTCTTGACAACCGCGTCCACAGGGGATACGATTTCGTTCTCCATCTTCATGGCTTCCAGAATCAGCAGGGTCTGCCCGGATTTGACGGACTGGCCTTCCGAAACCTTGATGTCCAGAATCTTGCCGGGCATCGGGCAGTCGATCTTGGTGTCGCCTTCGGCGAGCTTGGGCGCGGGCGCCTTCGTCTTCGGGGCGGGTGCGGGAGCCGCCGCTTTCGGCGCGGGGGCCGGGGCCGGTGCCGGGGCGGGAGCCGGGGCTGCCGCAGGCGCAGGAGCCGCAGCCGGCGCGGGAACAGGTGCGCCGCCGGTATAAACACTTCTGGGAATCGGCTGATACTGGGACGGAGCCCGCTCCACATCCACCTCATACAATTTACCGTTTACTCTAGCTAAATATTTCATCTTCGCCATCTCCTATCAAGCATTCTTTCAATCAGGCACATTCTCTAATGCTGAAAGTCAGTTCTTCCACCGGAATCTGCAGTTCTTCACTGACAGCGCCCATAATGGACGCGAACACCTGGGCTTCTTCCTCCCCGTCTTCCACCGGGGCGGCCGCAGCGGCAAGCTGTTCCTTTAACTGCCCGATCTGTTCATTCATTTCCGTCTTGATCGCCGTGATTTTGGAATTCATGACAATCACAAGGATTAAAATGATCGCGGACAGCACTCCCACCAGCGTGAGCATATTTATCCCTCCTCCTTACCATCCCATATTGTGAAATACGTTTCATTTTCTGGAATTTTTCAAATAAATGATAGCATCAATTTATTTCTATGTCAACAAAAAAAGTCAACATCCAACTTTTATTTTCTACTTGCATTCCTCCGAAATTCCCCTGTTGTTCCTGACATATCCAAGCAGCGCGGAAAGCTGCTCGGCATGCTGTTTTACCAGCTCTTTCAAGCGTTTCACCTGCTCCGGGGGGGTGCGAGACTGCGGCGCGATCAGCCCGATGGAGGCGACCGCCTTGTCGTTCATGTCGAAAACCGGCGCGCCGATCCCCACGGCATGCGGAATATACTCCCCGCGGGAAACCGCCACCCCTTCCTCCCGGATCCGGCTCAGGTTCCGGAGAAGCGTCTCCCTTTCCTCCGGATGCTCGGCCATATGGGGAAGGTGGTGGCGAATGTACGATTCTATGAAGCTGTCGGACTGATAGGCGAGGAGCGAGCGGCGGATCCCCCCGCAGTGCAGGTCCACCTCGCCGCCGAAGCGTTCCACCACCTTCAGCGGATTGGGGCCCTCCACTTTTTCCAGCACAATCCCCTGATAGCCGGAAATAATGATGAGAAACACGTCTTCCTCCGTCATGCGCATCAGGTTTTTCAGCACCGGAAGCGCCGAATCCCTCAGTTTCAGGCGCCTGGTCGCCGCCATCCCCAGGGGAATCAGCGCCGTCCCAAGCCGGTAAAGATGTGTTTTCGGGTCGCGCACCACATAGTTCGTGCTGCAGAAAGTCTGTAATATTCTGTGAACCGTGCTGGATGGAAGCCCTGTCTTGCGGGTGAGCTCCGCCAGGGAGCAGGATTTATCCGACTGCCTTAAATGCTCTAATATCTCCATGGCACGCATCAGGCTTTGTACCATTTCTTTTCCCCCTCAGTCCCAAAATGCCAAACGCAATGTGTCAGGCCTCGTTTGAAAAATCAAGGAACTAGTCTGTTTCGGAATAAAATTGCGCCGCCCGGCGTCAAAAACGCTCGGAATCCTTTCCGGATTCCTGCGTCTTTTTCCTTGTTCGGCGCAATTTTATTCCGAAAGTCCGTCGTTTTTTATTTCTCAAACAATGCCTAGTTTCTCCATAATTTCGCTTAACATGATACAAGATAATTCCGTATTATGCAATTCCTGTTTTTGGGAAATGAAGAATTTATTTGTTTATTGTTTATTATCAATAAAAACGGGAATCTTACTTTGTGGAATATTTGAAAGGCACTGCTCTTGTGTTTTGACATTCTTAGTGAGATAATAATAAGGAATTCATTCCATGATTCAGAATGGATTCCTTATTACGAAATTTTGTTCTGCATTTCATTTGCAAAGCAAACGGACCGTTCGTCTTGGAAACGACAGAAAATCAGGAGGTTTCTCTTATGGAAAAACAAGTTGTATTGGCCGGTGCCGTAAGGACCGCCATCGGCAAAATGGGCGGAGCTCTTTCTAAAACACCCGCGACCACCCTTGGCGCGCTGGTGGTGAAGGAAGCTCTGAAACGGGCAGGCATCGCCCCCGCCGACGTGGATGAAGTTCTGATGGGCTGCGTGCTTCAGGCCGCTTTGGGCCAGAACCCCGCGCGTCAGGCCTCGATCTTTGCCGGAATTCCGCAGGAAGTCCCCGCGCTGACCATCAACCAGGTGTGCGGCTCCGGTTTGCAGAGCGTCAATATGGCTGCTTCCCGTGTTCTTGCCGGCGAAGCCGACGTCGTCGTTGCGGGCGGTATGGAAAACATGTCCCGCGCTCCTTTCGCGCTGCCGAACGCCCGTTTCGGCTACCGCATGAACGACGGCACGCTGGTCGACACCATGATCCGGGATTCCCTGTGGGACGCTTTCAATAATTATCATATGGGCATGACGGCGGAAAACGTCGCGAAGAAATACGGAGTCACCCGTCAGATGCAGGATGAATTTTCCGCATGGAGCCAGCAGAAATGCGAAGCCGCACAGGCCGCCGGAAGATTCGACGCCGAGATCCTGCCGGTAGAGGTTCCGCTGAAGAAAAAGGAAACCACGATGTTCAAGGTGGATGAAGGCCCCCGCAAGGGCGTGACCGTGGAGAGCATCTCCAAGCTTCCGCCGGTGTTCCTGAAAGACGGGACCGGAACCGTGACCGCGGCCAATGCCTCCGGCATCAACGACGGCGCGGCGGCGGTAATCGTCATGAGCGCAGAAAAGGCCAAAGAGCTCGGCGTAAAGCCGATGGCCAAGTGGATTGCCGGCGCCTGGGCCGGCGTCGATCCGGCCATCATGGGCATCGGGCCGGCGTTCGCCACCAAGAAGGTCTTTAAAAAGACGGGATTCGGAATCAACGACATGGATATCATCGAGGCCAACGAAGCGTTCGCCGCACAGGCGGTGGCCGTCGGCATGGAGCTGAAATGGGATCCCAAGCGCGTCAACCCGAACGGCGGCGCGGTCGCGCTCGGCCACCCCGTGGGCGCCTCCGGATGCCGTATCCTCGTCACCCTGCTCCACGAGCTTCAGCGCCGGGGCGGCGGACGCGGCCTTGCCACGCTGTGCGTAGGCGGCGGCATGGGCGTTGCCTCGATCGTCGAAGTTTGATGGGAATCGAATCCACCAGTAAAAAAATTTTTACAGGAGGTCATCAGCTATGAAAGTTGGCGTAATCGGCGCCGGAACCATGGGCTCGGGCATCGCACAGGTCTTTGCCAGCACAGATGGCTACGAAGTCGTCTTGTGCGACATCGAAGAGAGCTTTGCGCAAAGAGGAAAAGAAAAAATCAGAAAATCCCTGGAACATCAGGTTGAAAAAGGAAGACTGGAACCCGCCAAAAAGGATTTCATCCTGTCCAAGATCACAACCGGCCTGAAGGATAAGGCGGCGGACTGCGACCTGATCGAGGAAGCCGCGATCGAAAACCTGAAGGCAAAACGCGATGTGTTCCTTGAGCTGCAGAAGATCTGCAAAAAGGACACGATTTTCGCCACGAATACATCTTCGCTTTCCGTAACCGAGATTTCCAACGGTTTGGACCGCCCGGTCGTCGGAATGCATTTCTTCAATCCGGCTCCGGCCATGAAGCTGGTCGAAATCGTAGTGGGCCTGAACACGCCGGACGAACTGGTGGAAAGAATTCAGTCCATTGCGAAAGAGGTCGGCAAGACCGCGATCGTCGCAAAGGACGCGGCCGGATTTATCGTAAACCGCATCCTGATCCCGATGATCAACGAAGCGATCGGGATTTATGCGGATGGAACCGCCTCTGCTGAAAGCATCGACACCGCCATGAAGCTCGGTGCAAACCACCCGATGGGCCCCCTGGCCCTGGGCGACCTGATCGGCTTGGATATCTGCCTTGCCATTATGGAAGTCCTCCAGTCCGAAACGGGCGACCCCAAATACCGCCCGCATCCCCTCCTGCGCAAAATGGTGCGCGGCGGGGTTTTAGGGAAAAAGACCGGAAAGGGCTTTTATACCTACTCCTGACTTAGCTATTTGCCATGCTAATGAAAGAAAACCCGGATGCTCTTCTCTGCGAGCATCCGGGTTTTCCCATTTTTGCGGAAACATCCGGCCCGCGGGCATTTCAAGGTCACTGATCCATAAAAACGAGAAGGCCGTTGATAAACTTTTTGATCGATATCTTTCCGCCGCTGGTACGCTTCCCACGGATATAATCCATTTCCGTCTTGATCCCCTCAAAAGAAAACAGAGTGCTGGAATAGCGGGTGAACGTATCGTTCATAAAGTCCTCGATCCCCAGATTCGCAAGGTTCGTCATCCCTTTTGCGATCGCGCGGCGGATGCGCTGTTCCATGCTTTTCGGGTTGTCGCTGAGCATCTCGCACAGGCGCCCGACATTTTCCTGGGACATGGTTGATTTTTCCTGCTCGTAAAGATATTTGCACACCTTGACGATATCCTTGGAGCCTTTTTCCCCGGACATGCCGAGTTGATTCAGGATCAGCTGCAGCTTGCGGATCGGGATATCCTTCTCCTCTTTTTCGGCGGGCCCTTCCACGTCGGACTGAAACATTTTGCGGATGCTGGACAGCTTCTGCTCCATTTCGATCTGCTTCATGACGTTCTGGATCACCCGCTTGATCTCGATGACATTGATGGGCTTGCTGATGAAAAAATCCACACCGGCATTATACGCCTTCATAATCAGCTCTTTTGTGGAAACCTGGGAAATCATAATGCACTTGGCGGTGCAGCCGCGCTTGCGCAGCTCCGTGATGACCTGGATCCCATCCACATCGGGCATCAGAAAATCCAGCAGCACCACGTCGGGATTCAGCGCCATGATTTCATCCACATTGGGCGGCGACTGCTCTTCGGGGCTGCCGCAGACTTCCCCCAGGTTGTTGCTTTCAATAATCTCTTCCAGATTGCTGATGACCGACAGATCATCCTCCACAATACAAAAATTCATACTACGTCTCCTCCAGCATATGTATGGGTATCCTGACCTGAAACTGCGTACCGACCCCCTGCTGCGAATTGACCTCGATCGTCCCGTGAAACTTCTCCTCCACCGTCATTTTGACTCCGGAAAGGCCCACGCCGCGGTAGATATTTCCTGTCAATTCATCGAATTTCGTGGAGAACCCCATTTGGAAAATGCGTTTCATATCCCTTTCCGAAATGCCGGGGCCATCGTCGGAAACGATGAACACGTAGAAATCCCCTTCTTTTTTCTCTTCAATCCGAACCCAGCCTTTTGTGCGGGCCCCTTCGATCGCCTCGATCGCATTGTTGACGAGGTTGATCAGAACCACCATCAGCGCATAATGCTGCTTCATGACAAAATCGTCCTGCCTCTGGATCTCCAGCTGGATATCCAGCCGCTTGCTTTCCAGCATACGGTGGGTGGATTCCTCCAGAATGTGGAGCAGGTCGCGCAGGCTCATGGTTTCCTTGTCGTTCTGCTCGTCGATTTCCTTTTGGATCCCCTGCATGATCCGGATATAGTCCTTTTTGATCTCATGCACATCCCGCGCGATGGACAGGGCCATCTTTTTCAGTTCGGGCGGCGTATCCAGCGCCGACAGCTTTTCGTAAAGCTGATAGGCGTTGCTCATCGCGGATTCGATTTCATCCGTATTCTTTTCCATAAAATAGATTTCATTCTTTAACCGGGTGGTCATCAAAAATAAACGCTGATACCGGTTCTCGTGCTCCGTGCGTTTCATCAGCGTGCGGTAATTCCGCTCCCCCGCCAGAATCGTCCCGGCGGCCAGGGTGCGAAGAAACGCGATACCCAGCAGATACAGGTAAAAGCTCGGGGCAAGCGAATTATAGTTCAGGTTGATCTGGAGCCCCACCTCGCAGATATTCGCGGAAAAATCGCAGATCAGGATGCTGAAAACCAGACGGGGAAAAGAAACCGTATACTTGTTTTTGACCATAATGGAAAAAAACAGGCAGTAAAAAACATAGAAGAGACCGTTCGCCAGGATAGACCGCTGCCCGCCCAGCGAGGGGGCGATCCCGGCCAAATCAAGCAGTGTCCGGAAAGCAAACACCATCGCGCCTGTGGCCGCTCCGACCTTCAGGGCGTCCTGGTTTTTGGTGAGCGTCATCAGCAAGACGGGATATAAGACCGCCGCAGCGGAAATTCGGAACCCATCGATAAAAAAGTTCAGGTAAAGCTGAGACGTCAGGGCAATAATTCCGCCGACCAGCACCGTCCATCTCCATTGCTTCATATCGTTACAGCTCTCTTCCCGTTTGAAAAGATTTTTCATTTCCCAGCCATTTCTCCGTTTCTTTTTCCGCCGGTGATCTCATCCCCCTTTTCCGGCTGCTTTTTTACCGTTTCCCAGCCTGACATTCATCCCCCGTCCTTCTCCGCTGGATGCCTTTTCCGCTTGCCGCCCTCCGGCCGAATCCGCGGGAACCCCGCCCGGGGAATCCCCAGCCGGGCGGACGCCGATTCTCACAAATCAATAATTACACCACGCCATTTTTATTTATTATAGCATAACTGCCCACAAAATCAACTGCCCGTCAAACCGGATCAGCGAAAAGATGAAGGATTCTGAATGAAATTGTATTCTTTTTCCAAAACGGCCCGGCTATGTCCGTTCGGAGCCCTGCAAAACGGCGGATTTCATCAAGGCCCGGGCGGGCCGATCCGCTCTGAACGACCGCAAAAAAGACAGGACCTGCGGGAATTTTCCACAGGTCCTGTCTTTCATCAAGCGTTCTTCCGGCTTACCTCGTCACGGAATCTTTCCCTAAAAGGACTACACCAAGGGGGAGCCTGGCGCGGAAAAGAAGGGACATTGTCTGCCATTTGCCGCCTGAAATCTGTTTCCGACCGTTTCTTACGAAAGAAGAAAATCAGAATGTTCCCTGAGCGAGCATTGCATCGGCAACCCTCTTGAATCCGGCGAT